>MKWU01002354.1_pt1 | contig 28702 bp, 28 predicted proteins | sample 809101 | NCBI WGS metagenome assembly MKWU01 (sample SAMN05860141, study PRJNA318959) | sponge metagenome | host: Aplysina aerophoba | place: Slovenia: Piran, Adriatic Sea, Gulf of Piran | collected 2013-05-07 | reverse complement strand
CGGTGGCCGGCGGCAATGCCATCATCGCCCTGAAGTGCTGCATCCTCAGCAACCGCTTCGAGGACTTCTGGGCGCGCCGCGCCCGCCCGGCAACCGATCTGATAGAGGATTCATTATCAGACGAAAATGCCCAATCTACCGGGCTCAAACCGAAATCGCGACCCCTAAAGGCGGCCTGATGAAGGAAAATCTAACAAATCTGACGTACACCCGCCATCCCATTCCTTTGCCGCGCATCGAAATAATGCCCGAGGTAAAACTATGTGTACCCTGTGCAGAGGACAGAGTGAAGCCGTCTCCCGTGTCTCCGTGGCCACAACCACCGGCGAATAAGAAAAAATGCCCGCGCTGTGGAAGTCTGACAGAGGTGCGCATGAACTCTGAAGACGAGAGTTATTTTCTGGGATGCGCGTCATATCCGAAATGTCGATGGAGCCAGGACCTAGACAGGTAACGTTTGGGTCTGGCCGCATTTCTCGTAAGAAGAAAATGGGCATGGGTCGGGCGTGGCGGTCGCGATGATGCTGGTGTGATGGCGTACCACCTGTGTTTGGCGCTGCGCAGCGAAGGCTCAGAGACCTCCGGTGCCTGAAAGCTGGCCCGCAAGGTACGGCTTTTGTTCCGTTGCGATATCGGGATGTCTTCAAATTCTGCCGCCCGCCAGATTAACCCAAAAAGGGGGCATTACAGTTTTGTGTTGATCTCCTTAGTGACTCGTTCCGAAAGATTGTTATAATATAACAATCCATGGAGATCCCCTGTTCAACAAAGACGGTTCGAAATGTCCTCAGATTGTGCACCCCTCGAAACACGCCCGCCAGCAGGCACAGGGCGTAGCCCGTGCGACGGCACTCCTCCCGCGAATCGGCCTGGACGCAGGCGGCGATCTCCTGCCAGCCTTGTGGCGGGATTGCTGTTCTTCGTTGCCCCGTTTTCGGCAATGGCGGAAGAAGATTCTGAAGTGCTGGTCATCAAGGCGCATCCGTTGGGCGACAAGGGTCTGGCGATGCCGGCGACCAGTTTGGACGGCGAGGCATTGGACCGGGCGAGAGATGCCAACCTCGGCGCCACGCTCAGCCGGCAACCCGGTATCCATCAAGCGGCATTCGGTACCGTCGTCGGCCGGCCGGTGGTGCACGGCCTGGCCGGTCCGAGGGTGCGCGTCATGCAGGATCGCCTGGATACGATGGATGTGTCGACCGTGGGTGCCGACCATTCGGTCGCCGTCGAATCATTTACTGCCGAACGGGTTGAGGTGCTTCGCGGTCCGAGCATCCTGCTGTACGGTTCCGGCGCCATCGGCGGTGCCGTGAACGTGCAGACCGGACGCATTCCGCAGGAACCTGCCGACGGCTTGTCCGGCGGAGCGGAGGCGCGCCACAACAGCGCGACAGGCGGCGACACCCTCGCGTTCAAGCTCAACGGAGGCCGTGGCGGCTTTGCTTGGCATCTGGACGGCGCGACCAAGGACGGCGACAACTACGACATCCCGGGCTATGCGGAATCGGCATACCTGCGCGCCCAGGAAGGCGAACATGAAGAAGAAGACGGCCACGACGAGCACGAGCATGAGGAAGAGGAGCGCGAGGAGGAAGCCCGCAACAAGTTGCCCGGCAGCCGCTTCGAAGCGGACACCATCGCCGGCGGAGCCGCATGGCATGGTGACTGGGGCTTCTCGGGCCTCGCGGTCAGCCGTCTGGAATCCAAGTACGGCCTGCCGGGGCCGCATGGGCACGGGCACGGCGAGGAAGAGGGACACCACGAGGGAGAGGAAGAAGAGGACCAAGCGTTGCTGGATATGGAGCAAACGCGCATCGATTTCGAACTGGATCTGCTCGCGCCGTCCGCCGGCATCAACCGCCTCAATGTGCGTGTCGGCTACAGCGAATACCAGCACGAGGAAATTGAGCCCGGTGGCGAAACCGGCATCAAGTTCTCCAACGACGCCTGGGAAGCGCGCGCCGAGTTCCATCATGCAGCCGGCCCATGGGAAGGCGTGGCTGGCCTGCAGTACACCTACCGGGACTTCGAGGCGGTCGGCGAGGAATCCTACATCCGGCCGGTGATCACCAACAACGCCGGCGTGTTCTGGGTCGGTCGCCGCGCATATGAAGCATTCGACCTGGAGACCGGCGTACGCCTGGAGCGCGTATCGCACAACCCGGCGGCCGGCGGCCACGGGGGGCATCACGAGGAAGAGGAGCACCACGAGGGTGAAGAGCACGACGAGGAAGAGGAGCACGAGGGGGGCGGCGACGAGGACTTCACGATCCACGCGGTTTCCATCGGCGCCCTCGTACCGCTTGGCGACCAGCTCGAGCTGGGCCTGCTCACCAGCCATTCCAGCCGTGCGCCCATCGCGGAGGAACTTTATGCCGAAGGTCCGCACCATGTCAGCAACACCTACGAAATCGGCGATGCCGGACTGAGCAAGGAACGCGCCGCGAGCGTCGCCCTGCGGCTGCAGTATGCCGCGCCGGCCTGGGATGCTGCCATGGCCGCCTACTTCACCCGCTTCTCCGACTACATCTATCAAGAGGCAACCGGCGATACGGTGAACCATGAGGGCATCACCGAGGCTGAGGAAATCAGCGCGCTGATGGAATCTGAGGGCATCACCGAGGAAGAGGCAGCCGGGATGGTGGACGAAAATGAATTCTCCCTCCGGGAAGAAAGGGTCGTGCAGGAGGATGCGGAATTCTTCGGCATCGACGCGGAAGCCAGCGCCCGGATCGCCTCATGGCCCGGCGGCGAAGCGCGCCTGCACGGCAAGTTCGATTACGTGGACGCGAAATTGTCCGTCGGCGGCAACGACCGGCTGCCGCGCATTCCGCCGTTGCGGTACGGCATCGGGCTAAGTGCCCGCTGGGGCTCCGCAACCATGGGCGTCGATTACCTGCGGGCCGAAGACCAGGACGAGACGGCGGAGCACGAACTGCCGACCGACGGCTACGACGACCTGTCCGTGTATGCCACGCTGGGGCTTCCGGCCGGCAACGGGTCGACGATGGAATTCTTCCTGCACGGTAAGAACCTGACCAACGACGAGCAGCGTTTGCACACCTCGCATATCAAGGACTATGCGCCGCAGCCCGGACGCACGTTCGAAGTCGGGGCGCGGCTCCGGTTCTAAGTGGGCATCCGCCACCGGTCTGGTTCCGGACGAATCAGAACGCCGCTTCGACTTGAGACTTACGCTGACCGCGGGGGAGGCCTCTGTGTTACAATGCGCGCCCCAATTCAAGGGCGCCGTCGGCGCCGTTTTTGCTTCCTTACAGAAAGTTTTTCCCCTATATGTCACTTTCTGCGCAAGAAAAGTCTGAGATCATCGGAAAGTACCAGCGTGAGTCGAACGATGTCGGCTCGCCCGAGGTGCAGGTCGCGTTGCTGACGTCCCGAATCAATCAGGTCATGAAGCACTTTGAGACCCATCCCAAGGATCGGCACTCGCGCTACGGCCTGATGAAGATGGTGCATGCCCGCCGCGGACTGCTCAAGCATCTGCGCGGCCAAAGCCACGAACGCTACGCGGAGCTGATCCAGTCCTTGGGACTGCGGCGCTGATCTCTCTCCCACGAGTTCCCGCTTTGACCCAGTTTTCCCGCCGGTCCTGATTCGGACGGCTCTTTAACATTTCACAGGATACGATAGTTTATGAACCCGATCACCCAAACTTTCCAATATGGTGACCATGAGGTCACCCTAGAGACGGGCGAAATCGCCCGGCAAGCTTCCGGCGCCGTGCTGGTCCGCATGGCCGAGACCGCAGTGCTGGTCACCGCCGTGGGCCGCAGGGGCGAAGACACCGGCAAGGACTTCCTCCCTCTTACCGTCAATTACCAGGAAAAGACCTATTCGGCAGGCCGCATTCCCGGCGGCTTCTTCAAGCGGGAAGGGCGCCCCAGCGAGAAGGAGATCCTGACCTCGCGCCTGATCGACCGGCCGGTCCGCCCCTTGTTTCCGAAGGGTTATAACCAAGAAATTCAGATCATTGCCAACGTGCTGTGCCTGAACAAGGATTTGGATCCAGACATTCCGGCAATGCTCGGGGCCTCGGCGGCCCTGGCGGTGTCGGGGATGCCGTTCCAGGGCCCGATTGCAGGGGCTCGGGTGGGCTATGTGGACGGCAGCTACGTGCTCAACCCCACCGCCCAGCAACTGGAGCAGAGCCAACTCGACCTGGTCGTCGCGGGGACCCGCGACGCGGTGCTGATGGTCGAGTCCCAGGCGGACCTCCTGCCGGAGCAGACCATGCTGGACGCGGTGCTGTTCGGCCATGAGCAGATGCAGGTGGCGATCGACGCCATCGAGAAACTGCGCGATGCCGCCAATCCCCCGGAATGGGGCTGGGTCGCACCGGAAGCGAACGAGGATCTTGCCTCCAAGATGGATTCGCTGTGTCGGGAAGACCTGACTTCGGCGTACCAGATCGCGGACAAGGTGGAACGTCAGGACCGGGTCGCGGAGATCCGGACACGCGCCATGGATGAGCTGACTTCCGAAGAGGAAGGCCCGGCCGAAGGCGAAGTCAAGGCCGCGTTCAAGAGCCTGGAGAAATCGATTGTCCGCCAGCGCGTGCTGAGCGGGGAATCACGCATCGACGGACGCGGACGCTCCGACGTTCGGCAGATTTCGGTGCGTACCGGCCTGTTCCCGCGCACCCACGGCAGTGCCCTGTTCACTCGCGGCGAGACCCAGGCGATGGTCATGACCACCTTGGGCACGACCCGCGACGCGCAAATCATCGACGCCCTGGAAGGCGAGTATCGCGACCCGTTCCTGCTGCACTACAACTTCCCGCCGTTCTCGGTGGGCGAGGTCAGCATGATGTTGGCGCCGAAGCGGCGCGAGATCGGACACGGCAAGCTGGCGAAACGCGCCATGATGGCGGTGATGCCGGATTCGGAGGACTTCCCTTACGTCCTTCGCGTGGTGTCCGAGATCACCGAGTCGAACGGCTCGAGTTCGATGGCCACGGTCTGCGGCAGCAGCCTGTCGCTGATGGATGCCGGAGTGCCGATCAAGTCCGCAGTGGCGGGCATCGCCATGGGCCTGATCAAGGAGGGCGACGAATTCGCCGTGCTCAGCGACATCCTGGGCGACGAGGATCACTTGGGCGACATGGACTTCAAGGTAGCGGGTACCCGCGAGGGCATTACCGCGCTGCAGATGGATATCAAGATCTCTGGCATCACCCGCGGGATCATGGAGCAGGCCTTGTCCCAGGCACGGGCTGGCCGCTTGCACATTCTCGACGAGATGGACAAGGGCTTGGCATCCCCGCGTGAGACGATGTCGGACTATGCGCCGCGTTTCCTGACCCTGCGCATCAACCCGGAGAAGATCCGGGACGTGATCGGCAAGGGCGGCGCGACCATCCGCGCCCTCACCGAGGAGACCGGCACCACGATCGACATCGACGACGACGGCCTGGTGCGGATCGCCTCGACGGACAATGCGGCCGCCGAGGATGCGCGCGAGCGCATCGAGTTGCTGACCAGCGAGGTGGAGATCGGGAAGGTCTACACCGGCAAGGTGGTCCGGATCATGGATTTCGGCGCATTCGTCGGTCTCAAACCGGGCAAGGACGGCCTGGTGCATATCTCGCAGATCGCGGAATACCGCGTCAAGAGCGTGGACGATGAACTGTCCGAAGGACAAATGGTCAATGTCAAGGTGCTGGACGTTGACAAACTTGGTCGGGTCAAGCTGACCATGAAAGAAGTACAGCAACCGCAACCCGGGGAATAGACGAAATGACAACGGAAAACAACATGGATACAACAGAAAACAACATGGACGAGGCGCCTGAGGCTCCACGCGAGACGGAATCGGACTCCGCATCGGACGTCCTGACCTTGCGGATCGACCCGAAGAAGATTCGGGACGTGATCGGAAAGGGCGGATCGACCATCCGCGCCCTCACCAAGGAGACCGGCACTAAGATCGACATCGACGATGACGGCGAGGTGCGGATCACCTCGACGGACAACGCGTCCGCCGAGGAGGCGCGCGAGCGTATCGAGCTTCTGACCGGCGAGGTGGAGATCGGGAAAACCTACACCGGCAAGGTGGTCCGGATCATGGATTTCGGCGCGTTCATCGGCGCCCTGCCCGGCAGGGACGGTCTGGTGCATATCTCGCAGATTGCGGAATACCGCGTCAAGAGCGTGGACGATGAACTGTCCGAGGGGCAGGTGGTCAATGTCAAGGTGCTGGACATCGACGAGCAAGGCCGGGTCAAGCTGACCATGAAAGAGGTGCAGCAGCCGTAGCCGGGGGAGTGATTCCCTGTGCTAACATTAAGCCGATGCGGATGAGGGTGGGGTTCCCAGCTTCAGTCCGCGATAATAATAAGAAAGCCACTGACAGGAGAATCAACAATGCAAGTTACCTGGGATGAAAACGTTTGTATCCACGCCGGCAAGTGCGTGGCAGGCGCACCTGAAGTTTTCAAGGTCGAAGATGGACAGTTCAAGATTGACGTAACCGCAGCACCGGAAGATAAGGTGCGGGACGTGGTCAGTCAGTGCCCATCTGGAGCCCTGAAAATACAAGAATAACCATAATTTCAAATACCTGAGAAGGGGGCAATTATGATTGGCGACAAGCTCGCAACTGCCATGAACCTCTTCGGCCACCCGGCCTGTATCAACACGGCGAAGTGTTTGCAGACGGCGGGCGAGAAGGGTGTCGATGTCGAGACACATGTAATCCAAGGACCCGACGATGTCCTGTCCATGTCTCCGCTGGGGAGCGCCCCGGTGCTGAAGGACCTGGACAACGTCGTGTACGGAACGATTGCGATCCTGTCCTATCTGGACGACAAGGGGTTCGGACCCTCGCTGGTTCCGCGCAACGGCGTGCTCCGGGCACAGATGTACCAGTGGGCGCATCTCGTGGTCGTTTACGCCCAGCCCGCAATAAGCGCTGACGGCGGGGACCGTGACCAACTGACCAAGTTGTACGACCTTCTGGAACAACGCCTGCAGTCTCCGCCCAAGCAGGGCGGCTTCATCTGCGGAGAGTTCACTCTGGCCGACATCCACTGGAGCGCCTGCACCAACATGCTGGTGAATTCGGGGGCCTCGGACCTGGTGGATTCGCGTGGCGCGGTCAAGAGTTGGTGGGACGCGGTCAAGTCACATCCGAGCACCAGTAAGGAAAAGTTGACTCCGTTCGACGTGCTGCCAACCAAGGCGGATATAGATTCCGGCACGTTGCGTAACGTCGCGATCAACGTCCTCTAACACGGTCATAGCCCTGCGCTCGGCCTGAAAAAGTCTGCGGAGACGGACAGGCTAATGCTGTGGGGCTTATTTGGCGGAAAGCGGGATCGTCAGGCTCGAATCAATAATGATTCGAGTCCGCTGACGGTTCAGGCAGGTCAGGACCTGCTTTCAGCCGCACTGGAAGCGGGATTTGCATGGCCGCATGACTGCCGACAGGGGAATTGCAGCACCTGCCGTTGCCGGATCACCTCCGGCAAGATCAAGGCCCGGACCGACTTCGAAACCGTCCTGACTCCTGCCGAGCTGAAAGAAGGCTGGGTGCTCGCCTGCCAGAGCGAACTGCGCAGCGACATTGAAGTCGAGGTCGAACTGACCTCCGAAGAACCCCAAGCAGCGGTTGCCCACTACCAGGGCACGATCAGCCGGATGACTTCGCTGACCCACGACATCGTTGAACTGATCGTACAGGTGCCGGATCTGCAACGTGCCGGGGTGGCTGGCCAGTACGCGGAGCTGGGTTATGACGGCCTGAGCGTACCGCGTTCCTATTCGTTCGCGAAGGCGCCAAGCAACGAAGAAACAGACGAACTTTCGTTCTATATCCGGAAGGTGCCGGGCGGGGAGTTCACGGAATGGCTGTTTGCTGAGGATCGCGCCGGGACCGAACTGAAGGTTTCGCTCCCATATGGAGGATTCTGTTACCACTCGGAGTCCGGCCCCATGATCTGCATCGCCGGAGGCTCCGGCATGAGCGCGATCAGGGCGGTCCTGGAGCAGGCCGTACTCGACCAGGTGGAGCGCGACGCGCTGTTTTTGTTCGGTGCGCGCACCCAGCAGGATCTGTACGGGGAGGAGGCGATGGGCGAGATCCGTCGCCAGTGGCATCCCGACTACAAATTCGAATACGTTGAGGTTCTGAACATGGAACCCGAAGACAGTGACTGGGCCGGCCCGCGCGGGCTGGTGACCGACCACCTCAAGGAAGCCTATGTCGAGCCGAAGGCGTTCGATATGGCTGCCTGCCAGGGCTATCTGTGTGGTCCTCCACCGATGATTGACGCCGCCATCGAAGTACTCAAGGCCGAAGGCATGAGCGGCGAACAGATCTTCTTCGATAAGTTCCTGGATGCCAGTTCCATGCCGGGCGGGCGCCCGGGCGCTTGAACTGAAGGCATGATGTAAAATAATTTTTGGGCTGACTGACCTGAGGAGAAAACGATGCGGATCAAGGAAGTAATCGCCATTATTTGCATGGCAGTGTGGATCTTCGCCGGAGTGATGGCGATGAATTGGTTCGGCTTTCCAAACCATATGCACGACCCGCTGTGGAGTATCGGCGCGGCAATTTCGCTTCTGATCATCATTGTGGTCGGGGTTGCGATTTTCTTTGTCGTGGCCAAGGAAAGCCCGTGGGTCTGGTTCGGCGAATCGGATTCGAACTGATCCCGCTTCACCGCAATTTTCTAGACAAGCCCGCCGACATCAACGGCGGGCGCCATGCCGATGCCGGCTGAGGCAATTCCCGCATTTCAAGACAATTACCTGTGGCTGCTGTCCAGTCGCGGGAAAGGCGTTGTGGTGGACCCGGGAGATGCCGAACCTGTAATGGCGGCCCTCGAATCTCGGCAACTGGAACTGTCCACTATTCTGATCACGCATCATCACGCGGACCATATCGGCGGGGTGGCCGAACTGCGGTCGGCTTGGCCGGATGCAACAGTGTATGGGCCCGAGGATTCGAGGATCCCGGCCGACTTCCGGGTTTCCGAGGGAATGCGCGTAGACCTGGAGGAACTGGGGCTCGGCACGTTCCAGGTTCTGGAGGTGCCGGGGCATACCCGGAGCCACATCGCCTACTACGGGGGTGGCGATCTCTACTGTGGCGACACGGTGTTCGTGTGCGGGTGCGGGCGCCTGTTCGAGGGAACCCCGGAACAAATGCATTCCTCCCTGTCCAAGATCCGCTTGCTGCCGGAAGAGACCCGGCTGTACTGCGCGCATGAGTACACGCTGGACAACGTGGAGTTCGCCCTTTGGGTCGAACCGGACAACGAGGACCTGAAGTCCTACCAGGCGAAGGCCAGAATGATGCGGGAGGAGAATACGCCTACGGTGCCTTCCACGCTCGGCCTTGAAAAAAGATGTAACCCGTTCCTGCGCTTTGATGCGCCTGCGGTGGTGGCGGCGGCACAACGCCGCACGGGACGCAAGGATTTGGCCGAATACGAAGTGTTCGGGGAAATCCGCAACTGGAAGGATACGGAGTTCGACTGAACCGGGAACGGCCGCTCAGGACCGCTGGCGGATTTTCTCCCAGGTATCGCGCAGACTCACCGTACGGTTGAAAACCAGATGATCCGGCGCGGATTCCGCGTCTTGGCAAAAGTACCCCTGTCTCTCGAACTGTAGGCGGATGCGCATCGGCAGGCGGCGAATCTCTGGTTCGATCTGGCACTGCGGCATGTCGATTCGCGAGTTTTCATTGAGTGCGGCCATCAGGTCAGCTTCGGCTGCCGGATCCGGAACCTTGAATAGGCGGTCGTAAAGTCGAACCTCGGCAGGTACCGCCTGTTCAGTCGACACCCAATGCAGGGTTCCGCGCACCTTGCGCCCGTCCGGCGCATCCCCTCCACGCGTTTCAGGATCATAGGTGCAGTGCAGCGCGACGATGTCTCCGTCAGCATTACGTTCCACTTCCTGGCAGGTGATGAAATAGGCATAACGCAGGCGAACTTCCCGGCCTGGCGCGAGACGGAAGAATTTCTTCGGCGGATCTTCCATGAAGTCGGACCGCTCGATGTACAGTTCGCGCCCGAACGGAACTTGGCGGGTGCCCATTGAAGGGTCGTTCGGATGGTTGGGCGCCTCCAGCATTTCGGTCTGACCTTCGGGGTAGTTGGTCAAAACGACCCGGATCGGGTCTAGGACCGCCATCAGGCGGGGGGCTTCGGCATTCAGGGTGTCCCGGACGCTGTCTTCCAGCACGTTCATGGCAATCCGGCTGTCTTTCTTGGTCACGCCGACCGCCTCGCAGAAGGCCCGTATCGATTCAGGGGTGTAGCCCCGTCGGCGAAGACCGCGCAGGGTCGGCAGGCGCGGGTCGTCCCAGCCGTCCACGTGTCCGTCCTGGACCAGACGCTGCAGCAGTCGTTTGCTGACCACGGTGTATTCCAGCGACAGGCGCGCAAATTCGATCTGCTGCGGATGGCAGGGCACGTCCAGCTGGTCGAGTATCCAGTCGTAGAGCAGGCGGTGATCCTCGAATTCGAGTGTGCACAGAGAATGGGTAATGCCTTCCAGCGAGTCGGACAGGCAATGGGTGAAATCGTACAGGGGATAGATCGCCCAGGTATCGCCGGTGCGATGGTGTTCCTGGCGGCGGATGCGGTACAGCACGGGGTCGCGCATGTTGATGTTGTCGGCATCCATGCTGATGCGTGCGCGCAACACATGTGAGCCCTCGGGGAATTCGCCGGCCCGCATGCGGGCGAACAGGTCTAGGTTCTCCTCGACGCTGCGGTCGCGGTATGGGCTGTCCGTGCCCGGTTCGGTCAGTGTGCCGCGAGTTTTCCGGATGGTCTCGCCGTCCTGGCTGTCGACATACGCGTGCCCATTGCGGATGAGATCGACTGCGTAGTCGTGCAACTGCTCGAAGTAGTCGGAAGCATGGCACAGATTGTGCCACTCGTACCCCAGCCAGTGGACGTCTTCCTCGATGGCGTGGGCGTATTCGGCCTCTTCCTTCTCGGGGTTGGTGTCGTCGAAGCGCAGGTTGCAGTGGCCCCCGAAGGAGTCCGCCATGTCGAAATTCAGGCAGATGGATTTGGCGTGGCCAATGTGCAGGTATCCGTTCGGTTCGGGAGGGAACCGGGTGACGACTCGCGTGCATTTGCCGGAGCCCAGGTCTTCTTCGATGATCCGCCGGATGAAGTGGGTTTTCGGCGGAGTTTCCGACTCTGGCATAGGGGATAGGAGATTGGAAACCGGCTATTTTAGCGGCATTAAAACTATTTTTCCGTTTTAACCTGCCCGGTTTCGGTTACTTCCGCCGAGATTGAACCATCGGAGACCCGCAATTCAAAGGCATCGCCGGTACTGGCCTGGCCGGTCTTGCGGATAAGTTCCGGTCCGGTCGGAGTCTTCAGGGTCGCAATCGAATAGCCGCGTTCAAGCGTACGCAGCGGGCTGACGGCCTCAAGCGTGCCGCTTGCCTGTTCCAGCCTTGCATGCAGGGCCTGATGCAGGCTTTGCGTGGCTGCATTGATTCTCCATCGGTATTGCTGGACGGTCTGCACGAGCCCTGCGAGGCGCGGCCTCGGTGAGCAGGCGAGCAGGCGGCGGTGGGCCAAGGCCAGCCGATGCTGCCGTCGTTCCATGTGTTGCCGGAGCACCTGGACCAAGCGCTCGGATGTTTCGTCCAGCCGTTGCTGATGCCCCCGGATCCGGGCTGCCGGATGGGCAAGCTCAAGCCGATGGGTCTGATTGTTCAATTCCTGATGGGCTTGCTTCAGGCGAAGTCCGAGAAGACTATGGATTCGCCCAAGAAACCGAAGGCTTTGCTGCTTCAATGCAGTTGCATCCGGGCTCGCCTGTTCTGCCGCCGCGGTGGGGGTGGCAGCCCGGATGTCGGCCGCGAAATCAGCCAGGGAAGTATCGGTCTCATGGCCGATTCCGGTAATCAGTGGAATCGGGCAGGCAGCCACCGTCCGGACGACCGTTTCATGGCTGAACGCCAGCAGGTCCTCGAAGCTGCCGCCTCCCCGGGCCAGAATCAGTACGTCGCATCGACCGTCTCGGGAAGCAAGTTCCAAGGCTTGAACCAGTTCGGCTGGAGCCTCTTCGCCCTGGACCCTCGACGGATACACGCAGAGTCGGGCAATCGGCCAGCGTCGCCGCAGGGTTCGCGCCACATCCCGCAAGGCCGCGCCGTCGCCCGAAGTGATCACGCCGATCGCCGAAGGATGGGCAGGCAGCGGCTGCTTTCGATCCGGGTCGAACAATCCCTCGCCCCTGAGCTTGGCTTTTATCTCCTCCAGACGTCGCAGCAGGTCTCCCCGGCCCTCCGGTTCCATGTCCTCGACGACCAGCTGGTAACTGCCCCGTTGCACATACAGGTCGACCCGGGCCCGTACCCGGATGGCATCCCCGTCTTGGGGGGCAAACGAAATCCGCTGGTTTCGGTTGCGGAACATGGCGCAGCGGATTTCCGAGTCCGGATCCTTCAGGGTGAAATACCAGTGACCGGAGGCGTATTGTTTCAAGCCGCTGATCTCTCCGCGAACGATGACTTCCGAGAAATTCTCCAGCAGGAGCGTCCGGACCTGCTGGTTGATTTCGGCAACGGTGTAGACGGAAGAGGCGGACATGGATTCGGAATACGCGTCAAGGCGATTGTAGGCTATATGATAAAATTTAATTTCGACCAAATGATGCGGGGTGGAGCAGCCTGGTAGCTCGTCGGGCTCATAACCCGAAGGTCGCAGGTTCAAATCCTGCCCCCGCAACCACCGCAATTGATTTTAGGAATAGGGAGCCTCTTCGGCTCCCTTTCGTTTATGCAGCGCCTCCGTGTAGTGTCTCTTTCGCCCGTATCGTTGGAGCCTCGGCGCATGTAGTCCCTGTTAAGCCGCTAATCCTCACTCCCGCCGATTGCCGGCCGCGTTGCGGGTTACAATCAATTCCAAATACATAGATTCCCGAGTCGAGGTAAGGCCGCCCATGGATTCTTCACTGTTTCAACTCGAAGGCAAGTCGGCGCTCGTCGTGGGAGGCGGCCGGGGCATGGGCGAGAGCGCGGCGAAATTCCTCGCCCGCGCAGGCTGTGGTGTCGCTATCGCCGATGTGGCCAAGGAACGCGCTGACTACGTTGCCGCCGCCGTCGCTGACCTGGGGCAACCTTCTGCCTCGATCGTGGGCGACGTGCTTGATGACGCCCAGGCCAAGGAAATCGTCGAGCGTGCCGACCGTGCGCTTGGCGGCCTCGACGCGTTGGTGGCCATTGTCGGCCAGGCATCATTCAACTCGGTTCTCGACATGACACCGGAGCAGTGGGATCACGACCAACGCAAGAACCTTCGCTACTTCTTCATGATCGCGCGTGAGGTCGCCCGCTTACTCATCGCGCAAGGCAAACCCGGAGCCATGGTCTGCATCGCCTCGGTGGGAGGGCTCCAGTCGTCCCCGAATCACGCTTCTTACGGCGCGGCGAAGGCTGGCCTCATGAACCTGGTGCGCACCATGGCCGTCGAGTGGGCACCCCACAACATCCGGGTCAACGCGATCGCGCCGGGAAGCATTACCACGCCGCGCATTCCGGCTACGCCGGAGAGAGTGAAACGCACCCGCCAGGGACTCATTCCCGCCAAACGTCTCGGCACGAGCGACGAGGTTGGCAAGGCCGCGCTCTTTCTGGTTTCCGATTTGGCGAGCTACGTCACGGGGCACACCCTGTCCGTCGATGGCGGCTGGATGGCCGCCTATCTTCTCGGCATGCCCGAGATCCCCGCCGCAGGCGTTCTTGACGCCACCACTGACGCGACATAGCAGGGAAAGTTCGCAGGGTGAAATCGTCACTCAGGCATCTGGCCAGCGGACTTCGGGCCGAGGTCCCGTCCTCGGTATTGCTTCCGGCGATGTCGGTTGGAATCAGTTCGGGTCTCGCCTTGTTGGCCGTTCAGGTGGCCTTTGGGACTTTCATCTTCTCTGGGGCCTTGGCCCCGCATTCTTCCCAGGGCGTCGGCCTGGTGCTGTTCGGAAACTTTGCCGCGTGCCTGCTCGTCGCACTTTTGGGTGGATACCGAGGCGTCATCGCAGGCCTGTCCCCCCTACTCGTGTTCGCGATGGCGACCATTGCGGCGACGATGGAAGCAGATGGTGAGGGACTCTTCGCGACCACGGCGTGCGCGCTGATCATCAGCGCCGTCGCGACGGGAGTGTGCTGTCTGCTGATCGGACGGTTCCGGCTCGCCAACCTGCTGCGTTTCATTCCGTATCCGGTAGCGGGGGGATTCGTGGCCGGGATCGGGGGGGCTGTCTGTCTGGCCGCTATGTCTCTGATGAGTGCGAATCCGGATGGGAGCACGGCATCGGCACTTCTGGAGCCGACCGCACTGTGGACGTGGCTGCCGGGCTTCGCCTACGGGATCGCCTTGTACGGCGCCATGAGGCGTTGGAGAAATCCCTTAATTCTGCCGACGAGTGTTGTACTCGCGATCGGCGCCTACCATCTCGCGCTTTCCACCCTTGGTCTTTCCGGAGACGAGGCCAGGGCGGCAGGGCTTCTGCTCACGAGTACGGCGCAAGGAAACCTGTGGCCGGCTTTGTGGCCAGCCGATCTCGTGCACGTGGACTGGTCTGCGATGGTCGGGCAGTTGCCGAACATGTTGACGCTGGTTGTGATTGCCTTGGTCTGCGTCATTATGAATATTGCTGGACTTGAGGTTGCCGCGGACGCAGATCTGGTTTGGGATCGTGAGTTCCAGGCGACGGGTGTGGCCAGCATCGCCGCCGGACTCGGCGGGGGAACGGTGGCCACGGTGATTGTCCCTGCATCGCTCCGCAGTAAGCTCTTCCGCGCCACCACCCGATTGACCGGGGTGACCGCGGCCTGCGTTATCGGGGCTGCGCTTTTACTTGGCGACGGCATGCTGGAACTGGTGCCCACCGCGTTTGTTGGCGCCATGCTGGTCTTCGCCGGTCTCGGGATGCTGGACGAGGGGCTGGTGAGAAGCCGCAAACGCCTGCCCGGATCGGAATACGCCATCATCGTCCTGATCTTTGTCGTCATCATCATCTTCGGCCTGCTCGAGGGTGTGGGTGCCGGCGCAGTGGCCACCCTCGTATTCTTCGCCGTGCGTCTCAGCCGCGTGGATCCGATTGCATCGCGCTTCACCGCGCGCGAGCGCCGGAGCAACAAGGCCCGATCTATTCCCGATCGCGCCATCCTCCTGGCGGAGGGCGACCGGGTGCAGGCGTACCAGCTTCAGGGATACATCTTCTTCGGCAGCGTTAGTGTCTTGGCGGATCGTCTCAAGAGGTCTCTGGAGGGTCCATCACGGGCTTCCTGCCTGATGATCGATTTCACCCACGTCTCCGGATTCGACTTTTCGGCGGTGAACGTCGTAGCTCGGTCCGTGCGACGAGCGAACACGGCGGGGGCGCATGTGGTTTTGAGCGGCCTATCTGAGAAACTACGGTTCAGTTTGGAGCGGAACGTTGCTCCTGCGGTGTTTGAGGGATTATGGCTGGAACCGGACGCCGATCGTGGCATGGAACGCTGCGAAGAACTCATCATCGCGGCATGGAGGGCGGATGCGGACACAATGGAGCAGAGGCGAACCTCGTTGCTGGAGCGAGCCTCCGAGGATCTGGAGCGGCAGCTGGAGCGGCAAGTTCGCTTCGAAGACCTCATCGAAACACTTCGGCCGTGGTTAACCTCCCGGGATTATGCTGCTGAGGAGGTTCTCGCAGGATCAGACGTTCCATACGAAGGCCTTCAACTGTTGTTATCGGGCCACGCTTCCGTCCACGATTCCGCAGGCATGCGGCTTCGCCAGTGCAGTCCCGGTGACGTAATCTGGCTTGCTGATCCAACGACGGAGACCAAGACGACGGTCGTTGCAGACGAATCCTGCCGCACGATGTTGCTCACTCCTGGCGATCGGCATTGGCTGGAGGAGCACGAACAGGAGCTGATCATCGATTTGTATCGATACATGTTCGTTGAGCATTTGGGAACAGGGCCGGATGAGGGCCTGTCGCAGGATGGGACCGCCGATCGGGAAGATTCCGCATGACGGCTCCAGGCCGGGGCTTCGCTTAAATACCGGTCTCGGGGTTCACGGCTTCGCAATCACCACGACCGGTTTCAGGAATGGGGGGCTTCTCCGGCTCCCTTTCGCTCATACATCGCTTCCGCGTAACGCTTCAATCCTTCAGCCACATCGTTGAAGCCGCGGCGCATGTAGCTTCCGTTGAGCAGCAAGACGACCGGAGCCATCAAACCGGTCAGTTGGTCCGTGTTGTGATAGGTACAACGGGTCTCATCCACCGGCTCCAGGATCTGCCGACGCACTGCAACCAGAAACCAACGCACTCCGAACGTCTTGGTCCAGGCAATCAGCCGGGGCTTTTCGAACGCGCACACGGTTTCGGTGATCTTCATCTTCGTCGGTCCCATCCTGACCCGCAAGTGTGCGGGAGACCCGATCTTGAAATCAGTTTGAGCCTGCGGCGTGAACGGATTCCACTCTCCGTATTTCTCGACCTCGGTCAAGACACTCCAGACAAGGTCGATTGGTGCGTTGATCTGAACGGGGTCGGTGCGGACCTCAAATTTGCTCATGCTCGCCTCCGTCGGGTTTCTTGAGAGTTTCAACCCATGCCTCGGATTTGTCCCATAGCCGTCTCGACACAGCCTCATCCTTACATGCGTCGGTGGGTTCCTCGGCCTTGCAGCGTACATAATACTGCCCGCCTTGCAGGGGGGATTGGCTGGCGCACATCACGGTGGTTTGGGCACCGTGCGTTCGGTGCAGCATGATCAAGGGTGCCAGCGCGGAACCGACTCGTTTCCAGATGTCTCCGATCCTTCCCTCCGGGATCTCCAACCGCGTCATATTGGTATCGACGGAGCCCGGGTGCACGGCCATCGAGTGCAGGTTGTATTCTTGCGCAAACCGCCTCTCGATCTCGCGGGAAAAATGGATCATCGCCAGTTTTGAGCGTCCGTATGCGCTCAAGGAATGGTAGGTTTTTTCATCGTTGAACAAATCCTCGTTCTTGCCTTGGTCGTGCAGGTGGGAAGACACGTTGACGATCCGCGCATCCCCGCTTTCCAAGCCGGTTTGCTTCAGGAGCGGCAGCAGGAGGTGCGTCAGATGGAAGGATCCGAGATAGTTGATACGCCAGTGGATCTCGAAGCCGTCCTCGGTCAGGGGCATCTTTTTCCACGGCTGGAGCACATCCTTCAAAATGCCCGCGTTGTTGACCAGTGCGTGCAGCTTGTCTCCGTAATTTTCCCCGTACCACGTGGCGAAACCGTTGACGCTGTCGACGTCGCACAGGTCTAGCGGGCGGACCGCAATGTTGTTCTCGTTGACGCCGATCTTGCACAGGTCGTCCTTCAGGGACTTTTCCGCCTGCGCGGCGTGCCGGCTGGTGGCGACGACCGATGCGCCCCAACTCGCAAGGATTTTGGCGGTTTCATAGCCGAGGGAATAGGGTCTGGCCCCGGTCACGATGATGTTCCGGCCGGATATGTCGACCTTTTCCGCCATCGGCTTAGGGGTGAGAAGAACCCACACATGCTTGGCGGTTTTGGAGAGTGCTCGCGGCATGTTCGATACGGCTAAAGTGATTCTCGGGACTTCGCCACCAGGGCTTCACTAGCTTCCCATAACCGGGTGCCGTTCTCCAGGTCCGATGCGGCCGGCGAGACGGACTTCCTTTGCATCAAGTGCAGATACATGCCTGTGGCCTCGCCTGATGCTTGCGCACAGCACAGGTAGATGGCGGGTCCGATGGCTTTTTCCGGGGTCTGGAAGAGCAGCCTCAATACCGGGTTGATGACCGGTTTCAGCAGTAGGGGCGCATCTCTGGCGATATTCGTGGCGACTCCTCCGGGGCACATCGCGTGCACCGCGACTTCCACGTTGTCGCCGGGGTTGAGGCGCCGGGACAGCTCGGTGGCGAACGTGCACAGGATCAGCTTGCTCAGGCCGTAGTGTTTCAGGCCTTCCTTCAAGCCGTAGTCGGAGAATGCGCCGAAATGCTCGAAATCGATGCCATGGGAAGACCGGTGCGACTCGGAGGCGACAAAGACGACGCGCGGGGTCTCGCCAGTTTGGCTCGAAGAGCGGAGTACCCCGTCTTTCAGCCATCGGTCGATCATCACCCGATTGGACAGGAAATGAACCGAGAACATCACCTCGTACCCCTGCGGGGTCTTTATCGCCCTGCGCGGCATCAGCCCGGCATTCATCAACGCGATGTCGATGCGAATCTCGCGCTGGCTCAGGCGGTCGCAGAAACGGTGCACGGAGTCGAGATCGGCGAGGTCGACTTCCATCATCTCCACGGCTCCAGAGCCGGACAGCCGCTTGATTTCATCGCCGATCTCAACGTGCCCGGGTCGGCAGGCCAGGACCATGTTCCCGCCCCGCCTTGCAAGTTCGATTGCAGCGGCTCGGCCCAAGCCGCTGTTGGCCCCGGTCACCAGGCAGGTTTTGCCGTCGATCCGGGCATCGTCCGGTACCGGATCGACTCCCGATGCCTTCGGTTTCCTAATGTCCCGAATCGCACTGATGACGGCGTTGGCGAAAGTGCCGTCGCCGATCTGCCGGGGTTCCTGTTGCATGCGGAGCCTTTTGTCTACTCGAATGGAATTTCGTGTTTTGCCCGGTAAGAAGAGAAATTCTCCTCAATCGTTTGCTCGTCCAGCCCGAAATCGCTTAGCTGGTAAGTATGCCTGCCGAAGCGGTTTTTCGGGTTTCTATCCACATATTTTTCGGCGATCCGCGTGGCGTCGTCACCAAAGTCGATGCCCGCCCTTTGATGAACCCGCCGAAGCTGGGCAAGAGGGTCTTCTATTAAATCGTAGTACGACACGTCAACAAATTGGCCAGAGTTTGCTCTGGCCCGAACCTCCATGGTCAGTTCGACCATCCGCCGCGTTTTCCGGGTCCAGTGTCGGGCGATTTCCCTCGGGTCCACGCGGTCGCTGAAGATGGCGCGGTTGTGAGCCACCATGCTGCAGAAGGAGGGCAATGTCTTTTGCGGGTCCCGGTGGGTCTGTACGACCGTCGCATCCGGGAAGACCTTCAGGAACACGTCGAGATACTCCATGTGGTGCGGCGTCTTCAGCACCCAGTTTGTACTGGGGTTCTGCCAGCACAGGACTTTCAGGACCTTGCGGAAGTATTCGTAGGTCTGCGTATGATCCTGGCCTTCCAGCCAGCGGGAATAGGACGGGACGTGCATGATGGCTTCCGGGGCCTGGCTCATGAAGTTCAGATCGAGCAGCATGACGTCTTCCTCCGGCTCGTCGGGGTCGATCGGATGGATGGCCGCGAACTGCGGGGACAAATAGGAAATCGCATGTTTCGCGAGAACCGCGCGCAGCTTGCGGACGGTTGTCTGATGTCTTTTTGCATCGCCTGCCGGTACCGGTTCCAGTGCTTCCACGCCAGAGACGCCCCGAATTTCCGGGTGGGAGTGCAGCAGGCGATGCAGCAATGTGGTTCCGCTTCGCTGCAGCCCGGCGACCAGGACGACGGTGCCGAGATCGATATCCTGGATTTCCGGATGCTTCTTGAGCAACGCTTCGATCCGAAGGCGCTGGACCAGCGCGCTGGTGAGCCGGGATTTCTGTATCAACTGGCCCGTGGGAGTCAGGCGGGCTTCTTCGTTGATCGATCCCACGAGGACCTCCAGGGCCTGGAGGTGCCCGTCGTCGCCAAAATCCGAGAGCCTGGTCTTTCGCCTTGCGCAGTCGAGGAGTTTTTCGGTGCTCAGAGAGTTAGATTTTCCGAGGGCATTGAAAATCCTGATCGGGAGAGGACGGTAGGGGTGTTCATAGTCCGTGGACGTCTTGAAATCTGCTTTGGCCATGGCGGTGCCCCTGTACGCAGCTAATCCCGCAGGCTGCTCAACTTCACCAGCCGGGTTTGAGGCTGCGGGGGGTCCTTGGCCCGCACCCATCGGAAACACATGGTTCCGGAAGTGTGTCCGGCGGTTTCGATCCAGTTGGGCCGGCCGGGGTCTTCGTGCGCCACGATCAACCGAATCGAGCGGTCGTCTTCGTAATGGGCGAGATGCTTGTTGGTGTGAATCCGGTGGTGGCGGTAGTCCAGGGACTCCATCCAGTAATTGTTCAACTGAAAGTTCCAGTACTCGCATTCCGGCGGCGTGACCTCTATCACGAGGGCTTCGTCCTGCGCGATGGCCCAATGGCTGTGGTAGTAGGTGATGTTGGGGTCGCCCCCGGCGGCGAGAGACACTTCCGGGTCGAATAGCGGCAGCTCGTTGCTGTGCTTCTGGAAATCGCGTGCCCACTTGGCGAACAGCAGAGGTGCGCCGGCGGTCAGCGCCCCGACTTTCTTCAATCCCTCGTCCAGTTGCAGGGGGGTGAGGAGAGAAGGGCGGCGTTCATGCTCGGGGCAGTTGATCCGCTCAATCCTCAATTCCGCCGGAGTCTCCGCATCCCGGTCGAGGAAAGTCTGGCGCACCACCAGGGTGCCGGTCTCGAGGGTCATCGGGAGCCAGTTCCGGTCCTGCGGCTTGCAGCTGAGGATCAGTTCGAAGCACCCGTCTTCGTCCATTTCGATCTGGCCGGATTCGATGTGCCCGGTCGGGGGTAGTCCACCGCCCTCGCCGTAGTGGCCGGACTGGGTGCCGAAGCTCAGGCAGGCGATGCTGTTGCGCCGCCCGGTGATCTTGTACTCGTAGCGGCCGTCCAGCGCGGCCGTCTGGTAGAAATTGTCGGGATTATCGGCGCCGAGTTTGGTGGTTTCATCGACGACGCGGTGCAATACGGGGGCTTTCGCATCGGCGTGTTCGATGAATGCCGTCAGGCCAGCCCGCGCGATCCGGCTTAGGTACCGATAGCCTTCCGCCTGGTTGAACGAATCTCGGGGCGTCCCCGGGAACTGAAGTGTGGCTCCCGCCGCCTTCAGGGTGTCGCAGAACTCGTTCCAGGACTTGCCGCTGGCGACCCTTTGCGCGGCCACATCATCTTCCGTCTTGCCGCGCAGCCTCCAGACGGAGAGGGAAATCTGCCGGAACAGGGCAAGCAGGCCGATGGCGAACTTCCGCATGATGCTCTTGTCTTCAGTAGCCTAAAATCCCGTAACTGCCATCAATGATCAAGCGGGCGGACACATACAGCCCCAGAATCGGGAACGCGATCCAAACGGCATTGGGCGAGAAAACGTAAGCATACACCTCCCGCTTGCTGATCTGGTGCTGCCGGCCGGTAATGAGGAAGCTGACCCAGTAGAGCGAAGAGACATACGTCCATTGCCAGAACAGGGCGAGACCAAGGATGCCCGTATAGACGGCGGGCATAAACCCGGTCGTCAATGCCGCGTACAGGATCAAGGTCGGAACCGGCGTGAAGAAGCCGTTTCCGGTGTCAGCGTTGAAACCAAACGTCCCCCGGTCGGTGTAGGCATCGTCGTATAGGGAATAGGCGGCCCAGACATCCGCCCAGAACGTCGGAGACAGCATGCCTCTCCAAGGAACCCGGGAAGTCAGGAACTCGACGCCGGGCGCCCGACCGGTTGCCTTTTGCCTGTCGCGCCAATACTCGCTGCGGCTTTTGATGTGATCCCGGCGGAGAAACAGACAGATCTCCCAACCGGCGATCAGCAGATTGGTTGAGAGAAACAGGGCCATCAGGAACAAGACCCAGTTCAGGCTCCCGTACTCGTAGTAGTGAAGACCGGTGCCGAGCAGCGTAAAGGCTACGACCACCAGCACCGCGAATAATATGACCGGCATTTCTGGATGGACCTCGCGTGGAAACTCCCCGTCGCGTCAAAGTCGCACGGGGTGCTCCTCCGGTGAGAGAAGCAAGCGTCCGCTTCAAGCCACGATTGGCAATTGTAAAGCAGGGTTGCCGCCGGTTTTCCGTCTGGAGGGAAGAGGGGGCACACCGGGATCGAGATTTTCGAGGAGAAGGCTGTTGCCGTTCCGGCCTGTCCTGCTGTTGCTCTCCTCTCTCTGTGTCATACAATACGGGGTCAAAGCCCACTTGGAGATTCGCATGAAGCTCAGTAAAAGCGCTTCACTTTCCACTACTTTCGGTTTGTCACTGTTGCTTGCCGGAACTTGGCCATCGGTTGTTTTGGCTGAAGAAGAAGAGGTTGAGGAGTTGGTGGTCATCGGAACCCGTGCCCAACCCCGCTCGGTTTTGGATTCTTCGGTTCCCATCGACGTGATCGATAACGAGAGCCTGACCACCAAGGCTCCGGCGACATGAATTTCATGCTGCGTGCCTTGGTGCCGTCGTTCCACGTGAACATGCAGCCGGGCCGAGACGCGTCGGCGCTGCAGAACCCGATCAATCTGAGGGGTCTGGCGCCAGACCATACGCTGGTGCTGGTGAACGGGAAGCGCCGCCACCGCGCCGCAACCATTACATGGCTTTCCGACGGACGCTCAAACGGTGCCCAGGGCCCGGATATTTCCGTCATTCCCGGCATCGCTCTGAAGCAGGTGGAGGTATTGCGTGATGGTGCTGCAGCCCAGTATGGATCCGACGCAATTGCCGGTGTAATGAATTTTGTTCTCAAGGACGATTCAGAAGGCGGAGAACTTGAGTTCCGCTATGGTCGATACGACGAGGGCAACAATGAGGAGAAGACCCGGGTCTCCGGGAATCTCGGCATGCCGCTCACCGAGAATGGATTTGCTAACGCCAGTTTTGAGTACAGCTCGGATTCCCCGACGACCCGCAGTGTGTTGCGCAGTGATGTCCAGAGAATGATCGATGGAGGCAATACTCACATTGACGATCCTGCGCATGTCTGGGGAAGCCCGGACATACAGGGTAACCTCAAGACTTTCTTCAATCTGGGCATGGACGTGGATGCGGACCGGCAGGTGTATGCATTCGGCAACTATGCCCGTCGGAAGGTCACCACTGGATTCTTTTATCGTGAACCCGAGGATGAGGCCGGGGTATTCGCGCTTGATAAGACATTCATGGTCGATCCCTACGAGGTTGAGCCCTATGACCATGACAACAATCCGGAAACAGACCCTCTCACAACGCGGGACGAGAGAACTTACAAAATCCCTTTGATTTACGACCGGACCGCACCGGACACCAATCACAGCAAGGCGGCCGGCGACACCTGTTCACAATACGTGGATGATGTCGATGACCGGATCAATGCCGCCGGGCTTCCCCCGGATCTCGAGGGGCTGCTGGCGGACGACGACTGCTTCTCCTACCACGAATAGTTCCCGGGCGGATTCCAGCCCAGGTTCGGAGGCAACGTGACCGACTACTCCTTGGTTGTGGGGTTGAAGGGCGATATTGACCGCCTGTCGTACGACATCAGCGCCAGCCTCGGCGAGAACGAGGCCGAATACTTCCTCCACAACTCCGTGAACCCCTCCTGGGGGCCCGATAGCCCGACTTCGTTCGAGCTGGGCTCCTACATCCAGAGGGAAACGAACATCAACATTGATGTGGCGTACATGGCCGACGTCGGACTCGCCTCGGACCTCAATGTCGCGGCGGGTCTTGAGTGGCGCGAGGAGCGATTTGAGATTACCCGGGGCCAGCTCGAATCCTGGGATAAGGGCGAATACATCTTCAGTGGCTCCAGGAACGGATCGAATGGTTTCAACGGATTCGGTCCGACGGCGGAGGGCCAATGGGACCGCGAGAACGTCGCGGCGTACCTGGACCTCGAGGTGGACGTGCAGCCGAACTGGACGATCGGCGGAGCGGTTCGCTGGGAAGACTTCGACGATTTCGGGACCGAAACCACCGCCAAGGTATCCACCCGGATTCAGGCCTCGGAAGTGCTGGCCTTGCGCGGCTCTGCCGGCACCGGTTTCCGTGCGCCGACGCCCGGACAGCAAAATGCGTACAACGTCAGTACGATCTTCGACCCGATCACCGTGGAGCCGGTCGACTCCGGAACTGTCCCTTCCAACAGTGCCTTGGCCAAACAGTTTGGGGGTGAGACCCTTGAGCCGGAGGAATCCGACAACTTCACGGTAGGCGCGATCTTTGAATTGGGCGCCCTGAATGTCACCGTGGACTACTTCCGGATTGACGTGGATGATCGGATCTTTCTTTCCGAGCAGATCAAGATCCAAGACGTCACAGGTGCAAAAAACGATGATGGCGAGGACATCGGTGATGGCCAAGTCGACGGATACGAGCATGTGGACATTGCGGATGTGCAGGGTTTCGATTCGATCCGGTTCTTTGAGAACGACTTCGACACCAAGACCGACGGTTTCGACATCGTCCTGACGTATGAGCTGGAGAGTAATGTGGGAGACACGGACTTCCTGCTGTCATACAACCGCACCGAGACCGAGGTCACCCAGTCCAGCAATTTGAGCGCGGGCGGAATCCGGTGGCTTGAGCATGGGGCACCGTCAACCCGCTACAGCGCGACCGTCAATCACGAAATAGGCAGTTGCCGGTACCTGTTGCGTTACCACCATTTCGGTGACTGGTATTCCGGCTACGATGGGGAGGACTACGATGGCTATGGCTTGGTCGACATCGGCTATACCCATCGGATCAACAGCCATGCCAGCGTGTCGGTGGGTTCCGATAACGTCCTGGACGAGACGCCGGATCGCTCCGTGCGACGGTTCTCCCGCGGCAACAAGTATCCCCGTTTCTCCCCAGGCGGGATCAACGGGCGCTTCCTTTACGCACGTGCCCGGCTGGAGTTCTAACGAAGCAACGGCTTCGCGCACATTTAGTTTTGACTCGGGAGTCTCGAATAGAGACTCCCGCGCCGAAATCCGCTTCCGAGTTTCGGCTCGATTAAGTCGAGTGTGAGCGTCGACTCTGGAAATCAGAGTCGGCTGGAATTTATTCGGAAAGTTCCTTCTCCACGAGAACCTTGTACCGGGAACCGGTGGGCAGCAACTCCGAGGTGATCAGGGCGCAGCGGTGTATGGTCCATGGAATGCTTCGGTCCGGTCTTTCCGGCAATCTGTACCGGGAATAGACCTTGCGGGCCAAGGTCACGTGGGGGCGGTAGGTTTCCTTTCTGACTGGCAGGCCGATACTTTTGGCCTGCTGGCACAGTGATTGATGCAGGACACCGAGTTCCGGGGGTGGTTTGGAGGCCCCTAGCCAGAGAACGCGAGCATTGTTCTGCCTGAAACTCCCGGACATATCGAGCGTCAGATCGAATTGGCTTCCCGCGATGCCTTCAGCGATGTCGCAGACGGCATTGATCTTGTCGGCCGCGACGTTGCCTAGGAACAACAGGGTCAAGTGCAGGTTTTTCGCAGGCACGGGACGCCCGTCTGCCCGATTCAGATCCTTCTGCAGTTGGCGCAGTTGTGTGCGCACGCCCTCATCGGGCAGCAATGCAAAAAACAGTCGCTGCGATAAATCCGGCAAGTTGTGGTCAGTGGGCCTTGTGGAATTTTCCGTAGGAGGTTTCGGGGCTTTCGACCCGCTGCGGCCAGAAAGTTTTTTCCGGCTCTTGGGCACACAGCTCGGCGCATTTCTGGGTGGCCTCGCCATAGGTCATCTCGCCGTCCAGCTTCCCGGTTTCGAATTGGTACTTGCACCGCCAGGCAATGATATAGCCTGTTTCGCTGGCTGGTCTGACTAGGGTTTCTTCGCTCATCGGATAGGGGGGTGGTTAAGACTGGTTAATAATATAACTGATGTGGAGCACAAGACCCTGATGGACAGGTTGACTCGCACCTCTGCCGGAGCAGACCCGTTGGAATTATTTTCCCGCTGGCTCAAGGAAGCGGAGCGGGAGGATTTGCCGTTGCCGAATGCGGTGAACCTGGCGACGGTTGATGCCGGGGGCCAACCCCGGGCGCGGATGGTGCTGTTCAAGGGGCTGGAGACCGAAGGTTTCGTGTTCTACACCAATTACCACAGCGCCAAGGCCCGAGAACTGGAACAGCGGCCGGATGCCGCACTGACTTTCTGGTGGGAACCCCCCGGACGGCAGGTCCGGGTGGAAGGCACGGTCCGCCGTCTCGACGAGGAGACTAGCGACGCCTATTTCAAGACCCGCCCCCGCGACAGCCAGATCGGGGCGTATGCCTCCAGGCAGAGCGAAGAAGTGGCGGATCACCACCAGCTGGAGCGCCAGTACCGGGAAATCGAGCAGCAGTTCGAGGGTCAGGAAATCCCGCGGCCTGAATTCTGGGGAGGCTACGTGCTGGTTCCGAACCTCATCGAGTTCTGGCAGGATGCCTCTGGACGGATGCATGACCGCATCCGGTATCAGCGAACGGCCGAGGGAGGGTGGTGGCAGGACCGCCTGTCTCCCTGAATGTAATCTTTCCGCATGGGCATCGCCAATCTCTACGAACAGCTGGGACACTGGTACGCAAGCCAGGCCGGACAAGAGTCTCTGGCCTTGATTCACGAGCATCTGGCCCATCTTCAGGAGAATCTGTCGGGACAACATGCGCTGTACTGCGGGCCGGATGCCCTGTTCAACGAATCCTCGGCGACGCAAGGCGGCTTCGACCATCGGTTTTTCATGTATCCCGGAGCTGGTCAGGGACAGGCCCGGGGGCGGCCGGATGCACTGCCGCTGGTGGCGAACTGCCTGGACCTGCTCGCCTTGGCTCATCCCTTGGAATTGAGCGACCAGCCTCATGGGGTCTTGCGCGAGGCGGACCGGGTGCTGGTCGGAAACGGGCACCTGCTGCTGGTCGGATTCAATCCGTGGAGCTGGTACGGGCTCTACCGGCTGCTTGCGGTGGGGCGTTTCCCATGGGATCGGCATTTCTACGGTTTCCGGCGGATCCAGGACTGGCTTTCAGTGCTGAATTTCGAAATCCAGGACTGCCGGTATGCCGCATTTCGGCCTCCGGTTCAGAGCCGATTTTTGCAGCAGCGTACCCGCGGTCTGGAGATACAGGCTCGTTGGCGGCTGGATCATCTGGGTGGCGTATACTGCGTGCTGGCGCGCAAATTGCGCGTCCCGGTCACCCCGGCGCGTGAACGGTGGTACCGCCCGGCGGCGCTCATCCCCAAGAGGCTGGCCGAAGCGGAGCCGACTTCCAGAGGAATGAATGCATGAAGCAGGTTCGAGCCTATACCGATGGGGCCTGTTCCGGGAACCCAGGCCCGGGCGGTTGGGGCGTCGTGCTGGAGTCGCACGGGCATACGCGCGAGTTGCTGGGGGCGCAGGAGCACACCACCAACAATCGAATGGAACTACAGGCAGCGATCGAGGCCTTGAACAGTTTGACGGAACCCTGCGAAGTCGAGGTCGTGACGGATTCCACGTACCTGAAGAACGGCATGCAGTCGTGGCTGGTCAACTGGAAGCGCAAGGGCTGGAAAACCTCTGAGGGCAAGCCGGTCAAGAACCAGGATCTTTGGCGGCAACTGGACGCACTGGTTGCGACGCATCGGGTGCATTGGCACTGGGTGCGGGGGCATACCGGAGTGGAAGGCAACGAGCGTGCCGACGCTTTGGCGAACGAGGCCATTGCCCGGATGCTGGAGTCGTGAGCGGTTCGACGCCCCGACAGGTCGCGCTTGACCTTGAAACCACGGGTCTGACGGTGGGCAACCGGGTCATCGAGATCGGTTGCGTGGAAATCATAGGCCGGGATCTGACCGGCCGACAGTACCAGTCTTATGTCAACCCGAACTGTGAGATTGAGGAGGGTGCTCAGCGAGTGCACGGAATCACCTCCGAGCAACTGGTCGGCAAGCCGAAGTTTCCGGAGATTCTCGACGAGGTGCTGGAATTCGTGAAGGATGCGGAAGTCCTGATTCACAATGCCGGATTCGACTTGGGGTTCCTGAACCATGAGATGAAGCTGGCAGGGCGTGGAGACAAGTTCGAGGATTGCTGTCTGAAAATCACGGACACCCTGATGCTGGCGCGGGAGAAGTCATCGGGAGGCAGCAGCCTGGATCAGTTGTGCGACTTTTATCAGGTCGATCGCAGGCAGAGGGAAAGGCATGGCGCCTTGCTGGACGCCCAACTTCTGGCACATGTCTATCTCAGGATGACGGGAGGGCAGATGGGACTTTCGCTGGAAGTCCAGACTCGCCGCCGCCGTGCCAAAGTCGAAGAGGCCATCATTCCCGTTCCGCCGGCGACTCCCGAGGAGCGGCACCGGCATGAAGAATTCCTGGATATCATCCAGGACCAGTGCGAGGACGACCAGGATTGCGTCTGGCGGAAATTGGAACAACTTTCGGAAGAGGATGCCTGAAAGGGAGAGTTGGGTGTACGTCAAATTTGTTAGATTTTCCTTCATCAGGCCGCCTTTAGGGGTCGCGATTTCGGTTTGAGCCCCGTAGATTGGGCGTTTTCGTCTGATAATGAATCCTCTATCAGATCGGTTGCCGGGCGGGCGCGGCGCGCCCAGAAGTCCTCGAAGCGGTTGCTGAGGAGGCAGCACTTCAGGGCGATGATGGCATTGCCGCCGGCCACCGTCCAGTGCATGCCGCCGCGCTTGAGGCGATGGCCGACGACCTGCTTGCACCCGGACTCGACCACGCCGGAGGACACGCACAGCCCCTGCCGGCGGAATTCCGCATAGCGCATCCGGTGGCGATGGTTGTGGAAGTATCCGACGGCCGCCCGGGCGTCTTCTCCGGGCAGGCATCGCAAGGCGGCGAGCACGGTCTCGGTCCGTCCCGCCTCCAGTTCGGCGCCGCGGGCGTGCGCCCAGGCGGCGGCGAGATCGCTGCCTTTCCCGTAGGCAGCGTGCGCGACCTCCCAGAGGCGCTCCTTGGCATGGAACAGGTCGACGATCTG
>MKWU01002353.1_pt1 | contig 28704 bp, 25 predicted proteins | sample 809101 | NCBI WGS metagenome assembly MKWU01 (sample SAMN05860141, study PRJNA318959) | sponge metagenome | host: Aplysina aerophoba | place: Slovenia: Piran, Adriatic Sea, Gulf of Piran | collected 2013-05-07 | reverse complement strand
CGTACCCGCTCCAGCTGCGCGATACAGGCGTGCTGGTCGGGAAATCCCTTGGAAACCGACACGATATTCATACCCTGGTTATCGCATGGGTGGGCTTGAATGTTAAGCCGGTATCTACTTGTTCCGTTACCGATTCGGCGAAGAACCCGGTAAATGACTGAGAACGTTAATGTTCAGTGGTTTTTGACTAAGAGACAATTACCCAGTTTGCGACCTGCGAGGCCAGCCTCTACAAGATAGTGTACAGGCTTGTCTCCGAGACCGCCGAGTCCTGGAGCGACCGGCCTGTGAATAGCAGACTTCGTCGGATGGTGCAGGCTTCCGGCCTCGACGATCACGTCGGACTGGTCAGCACCTTCGCAGGTGCCAACGAGATTGAGCGCCTCGACCACTGACACAGCTCTCTGAACGGATTCTTCTAGTCGGCTTCTGCCCGCAACCCGCAGTGGGCAGAGTCGTACTCGGGCCATCCTTCTGGTGCCAGTTCGTCTCCCCCGACGACGTGGCCGTGGCGGCGAGCCAGCTCTGCACCGATAGGTCGAGGCGCCTACATCAGGGACCGCACCAACCCGGCAGCGTCAAGATCCAACCAGAGCCCGGCAGGGACCGGAGCCTCCATCAAGACGAAATTTGCCTCGACCTCTTCAAGCGACGCACTACCCGGGATGACCGACGCCACCGCAGGGTGTTGCAACGGATACTGCAAGGCTGCGGCCCGGATGTCGGTGCCATGTTCGTCGCAGATCCGCCGGATCTCCTGGGCCCGTGCCCAGCGCTCGTCGTCTACCGGCCGGTAGTCGTACATCGCCCGTTCGCGTCGGTCGGTCGCCAACATGCCCGAGTTGTAGGGCCCGCCGACGATGATCGAGACATCACGATCAAGGCAACGGGGCAGCAGGTCATCGAGCGGATCCTGTTCCAACAGTGTGAAACGACCCGCCAGCAGAAAGCAGTCGACGTCGAAGAGGTCCAAGACCTGATTGCAGACCCGCGACTCGTTCACACCGAGCCCAAACGCCCGGATCACGCCCTCGCTGCGCAGGTCGTTCAGGGCTGGCAGGGCGCCCCTGGCTGCAACCTCGAAGATGTCCGGTTGCGCGTCGCCATGGGTCCAGGTATCGATGTCGTGACACAGCGCAATATCGACGCGACCCAACCCCAACCGCACGAGGCTTTCCTCAAGCGACTGGCGGGCCGCAGGGTAACTATAGTCATAATGGGGGATGAGGGGCGCTGAGGAGGGCGGCTGGCCGTTTCCTGCTGGGGCCAGCAGGCGACCGACTTTAGTGGAGAGGATGAACTCGTCCCGGGGACGCTGCGACAGCACAGCCCCGATACGCCGTTCGCTGTCCCCATGTCCGTACAGCGGCGCGGTATCGAAATACCGGACTCCACCCCGGTAGGCCCGCTCGGCAATGGCGATTGCCTGAGGGTCGCTCAAGGCTTCCGAGCCTAAAGGTGCACCTCCAAAGCCGAGGATGCTAACCTCGATATCGGTCGTCCCGATACGGCGTGTTTCCAAAGCCATAATCGTCTCCCTAGCCGGGTATCCCCCGGACTCGCGTTCTACTCATGCGGTGGCTCCCACGCCTTCGGGGCAATCCCCTCAACATGAGTCTTGACGTCGACGACCGCCGGCCTCCCCGCAGCGAACGCCTGATCGAGCGCACTGGCGAGCTCGCCCGGCCTGTGCACCGTCGCGCCGAAGCAACCCATCGACTCGGCGATCCTCGCAAAATCGGCGTCCGGGAACAGCCAGAGCTCATCAGAGCCAGACGTCCGCCCCCCATAGATCGCCTCCACGCCACCCTGTTCCTGGTTCAACGAGTGATTATTATTCACCACCGTGACGGTGTCGATCCCCGCCTTCAAAGCAGACTCCAACTCCGCGATGTGCCACCAGATGCCGCCGTCACCGGTGAAACAGAGCACTGGCCGGTCCGGTGCAGCCGCCTTCGCACCGATCGCCGCAGGCAAACCCCAACCCAGTGAACCAGCACAGCGGATGTAGCGCTGCTGCGGGTACTTCAGGTCGACCATGGCACCGGTCCAGATGCCCGAGTGGCCCGTATCAGAGACGAGAATCGCATCCGACGGAAGATACTCCGTCAACTCTCCACACAGCCTTTGCGGCATCATCGGCTCTCGCTCGGACTCTATGAGCGGTGCAACCCTCTCTCTCCAGTCCCGAACTAGCTCCTGGATGTGCCCTATCCAGGCAGTGCGCTCTCTGGTCGGCACAGCATGATCGACGATCTTCCGCAACGACGCCTTCGCATCACCTTGGAGCCCAAGCGTCAGGGGGAAGTTGCGACCCAACTCCGCAGCGTCGATGTCGAGCTGGAGTACACGGGTGCCGGGCACCGGAATCTTGTACTCGTTCGTCACCATCCCGCCGGCACCACAGCCGATAAAGAAAACCAGATCCGCCTCGGCCACGGCCCGGTTGGCACACGCCCTCGAGTACTGACCGCACACCCCCACTCCTAACGGGTGATCATGCGGGAACTGCTCCTTGGCATTGAGAGATGTCGCCACAGGCAGGTTGAACTCCTCAGCTAGCTCCACCAGTTCAGCACCGGCATCCGAGGCGGTAACGCCTCCCCCAGCAACGACGACAGGTCGTTCAGCTTCCTGCAGCAGGCGGATCGCTTCGCGGATGCGGGGCGACTCCGGCTCGGGCCTGAACGGTGGCAGCCCGGCGAACGACTCTTCAATGAAGACCTCTAGATCTGCCTCGCGGTCGGCGATGCCCTGGCCAACGAAGCCATCGAGGTCGAGGTGCACCGGGCCCGGTGTGGCCGTGGTGGCCTCCCGGAAGGCCTGCCGCAAGAACAGGGGGAGCTGCTCAAGGTCGTCGATGAGGACGTTATATTTAGTGACCGCGTCGAAGGGTCTCACATGATCGACCTCCTGGTAGGCGTGACGGTGCTGGTTGATCTGCGTCTGCCGGCCAGTAATGGCGACGACAGGAGAGTGGGCTAGATGAGCGTCCTGCAGACCGGCAGCGAGGTTGAAGGCGCCGACAGACTGGGCCATGCACAGTCCAGGACCACGGCGGATCCGAGCGTAACCGTCAGCCATGTAGGCGGCTGCCTTCTCACCGTGGGTCTGAACCCGCTTGATGCCCAGGTTTTCCATCTCCATCAAAGCTCGGGGAGCGATGTAGGGTACGAAGAAGACGTGGCTGATGCCGTAACCGTGCACGGTCTCAGCAATGAATCGACCACCTGTCATCTTGGGCATGGCGCCTGTCCCTCCTGAGCCATCAAACTGGAGCGAGTCTATAACGAGAACCCGGCTACCTCAGGATGGGAAGACCAGTCCCGACCTTGGTCAAGCACCTCGACTAGCTGCGTTTGCCTAACACCCGAACTACAATCCAAATTGAGGAGGGATGCCTGAAGAGTCTTGTGCAACTCCAGCAGGTTTTGCAACAGGTCTTCACTTTATTGTCTCTTCTGAACCAGCGCAGAGATCGCCCCACCGAACCTGGGTGGTGACGTGAGATTATCCCGCACCCCTACCAGATCCAGCGAGTCCGTCCTTGGAGATGCGTACCAGACCTTAGCAGAGCCCGTGGTATTGGAATTGGTGCCGGTAGGGGGGTCATGATGAAGAGTGAAGGGGCGGTTCTCGAATAGGTTTCACCGAGTTTTGCCCATACCAGGGGAAGGAATGATTATCGAGATATCGCTTTCCGGACGGGGACAACTTCATTTTGGAGGATGGCTTGAAGGGGGTAAGAGATAATCTCACGTTACGACCCGAACCTGCCCCTCTCGAGAAATAATCTTTCTATACGCACATTTATTATAACCATTCACTCTACGAGAAATCCTCCCAGAGACTGACTCTGCTGTGGGAATCACCGCCTGCAGAATTGACTTCCAGATGGGGCTTCGCCTAAAATGGGTGGCCCGGCTGGGTCTGTTACGCACAATACTGAGGAGAGTCCGTGCGAAGACCGCTCTACCAGCAGGTTGAGGACACGTTGAACGCCCAGATCCTCTCGGGCCGACGACCGGTTGGTTACAAGTTGCCGACAGAGAATACCCTTTCGGATATGTTCAATGTCAGCCGAGACACTGTCAGGAGAGCCATTCGCTCACTTAAGGACGAGGGTCTTGTCAAAGCCACTCCGGGAGTCGGCACGGTGGTGGTGCGCAACAGACCCGAAATGCATAAGCCCACCTTAAAACGGCTTACCGAACACCTCAGAGACGCTGGCCTTCCACTAGATATTGAGTCGGTCGATGTTGACCTCCGGGAACCGAGCTGCGCCATCCGTGAGCACCTGCGCCTTCCTGCTGGCGAGCGTGTGCTACGCGTGCAACGGACCCGCAAGATTGCGACCCGTCCTTTCTCGATCACCACGTTCTTACGTGCCCGAATGGGTCGGCACCGAAGCCGACTTTACCAGTAGCATTCACACGCTTATTGAGAAAGATCGCAAGAACTTCATTATCTACGGCACCGACCGCATCTCCGCCCGCGCGCCGACCGCCGAGGAACAGCAGGTGTTGACCATACCCGATAGCCTCCCTCTCCTGATCGTCCGGCGCACCTCGTATACTGACCACGACCGCCCAATCGAGTACTTCGAAGCCGAAATCCGTTCGGACCTCCATGAATACATCATCACCCTCCCGAGAGAAATCTAGCCAGTATGGACACCAGGACTAACCAAGTTGGTAGCAAGGGGGATTGAGATGTCAACACCAGCCGCCACCCGCTTCAGCCGCTACCAGCTTACCGACCTGAGCCACGCTATCCTCGAGCGGGCGGGTGCCACTGGCGAGGAGGCCGCAGTGGTCGCGGAAGCGGTAGTCGACGCTGAATTCCGGGGCATCGACTCTCAGGGGCTGGTCCGGCTTCCCGTCTACGCCAAGGCCGCAGCGGCGGGGAGGACCCGCTCTAATGTCGAAATGGAGGTGCTCATGGAATCGGCGAGTGCCCTCCGGCTCGATGCGCACTACGGCTGGGGCTACGTGATGGGTAAGAGGGCAATCGACCTATGCACGGAAAAGGCACGAGAGAGCGGCGCGTGCTTCGCGGTGATGCTAAACACAAGCCACCTCGGGCGGCTCGGTTACTTCGTCGAGCACGCTGCGCAACAGGGCGTCATCGGTATCGCAGCGGCGGCAGGTGCGCAGAGCTTTGCAACCCAGGCGCCGTGGGGAGGTGTCTCGCCCGTGTTCTGTACCAATCCGCTAGCTGTAGGGGTACCCAGGCGCGACGCCAATCCGATTGTCTACGACATTGCAACCACCCAGATCGCCCGGGGAGCCATCCTTATGGCCCAGAAGCGCAATGAAACCATCCCCGAAGGTTGGGCCTTCGATACCGACGGCTCCCCCACCACTGACCCCCACCGCGCGCTGCCACCCCACGGTACGCTCGCGCCCCTCGGCGGTTACAAGGGCTCGGGCCTCGCGCTCGTCGTAGAGATCCTCACGAGTGTCCTGGGCGGCTATCCTCCCGAGGAGAGTAGCAGCTTCTTCGGCACCTTTTCCATCGACGCTTTCATTGAGTACGAAGCCTTCCTCGGCGGGCTCGAGACGCTGGTAGAGGCCATGCGCGCCAGTGCCCCTGAGGGCGGCTCGAGGGAGGTACTGCTACCTGGCGAGCGCAGCGTCCGCCGACGCGAGAAGAACGATCAGGAAGGTGTCGAGATCACACCAGCCCTTTGGGAAGAGATCGCCTCGGTCGCGATCGAGCTCGGCGTAACACACCCGCTTCTAGCTAGCTGATGTCCAACTTGGCCGACCTCGACTTGGTGGTAACCGATGGCCGCGTGGTCGATCCGGCAACTGGGGTCGACGAGATCGTCGACGTAGGCATCCGCCATGGCTACATCGAAGCGGTCGAACCTAGTGGCCAGCTTATCCGTGCCCGGCGACACCTCTCAGTTGAGGGGCTAGTGGTTGTTCCTGGCCTCATCGATCCACACGTTCACCTTTCAATACCGTTCGGCAAGACCTACGGAATAGCGATGGTTGCCCGGGCCGGAGTGACCGCCTGTCTAGAACTGGCAGGGGATGGCCCCGACCTCGCTCGCGGCCTGCGCGAACGGGGCTGCGGCATTCACATAGGCTACCTACTACCACTCATCCCAGGACGCAACCTCTCCAACTCAAACCCCAGCCATATTGAGCTAGAGCACGAGATTGAGAGAGCACTGAAGCAGGGTGCCCTCGGGGTGAAGCTCCTCGGTGGGCACTATCCACTCGTGCCCGAAGCGATACGCGTAACCGTAGATCTAACACGTGAACGCGGCTGCTACCTTGCTATCCATTGTGGCTCTACCGAGACTGGCAGCGATATTCGCGGCCTGGAGGAGGCAATCGAACTGATAGGCGACAATCCGGTCCAGATCGCGCATGTCAACAGCTACTGCCGCGGTCAACTGCTCAACGACCCGATCAAGGAGGCTCGCCGGGCCCTGCGTGCCCTGGCGGGCAAGGGGATAGCGAGTGAGAGCTATCTGTCGCGCTGGAACGGCACCTCGGGCCACTGCAGTGACGGCGTTCCTGTGAGCCACGTGACTCGCACCTGCCTCCGATTGGGAGGTCATCCCGAGACAAGGGAAGGCTTGGAGCGGGCGATAGAGATGGGCTACGCCCAGGTCAACATTGAGGGGTTAGCCGGCACCGAACTCGTGGCAGGGACCGTTGGAATCGAGCACTATCGCCAAGCCGGTGGTGAGCTGGTGGTGAGCTTCCCAGTGAATCCACCGGAGGTAACCTCACTGCTGGCTACAGCCCGGCACGAGGGGGATTTCATCGTCTCTGCCCTGGCGACCGACGGTGGCTCCATCCCACGAAACAGCACGGTGCAGCAGGGATTAGCGCTGGTGCGTTACGGAGCCCTGTCTCTCTCGGAGTTCGTTGAGAAGGCGTCAACCGCCCCCGCACGCATGCTGCATCTCGCTGACCGCGGTACGTTGCGGCCCGGAAGCGTGGCCGACCTCACAATTCTCGACCTAGAGCGCGGCTCGATAGCCTACACGGTTGCCTCTGGCAACATGGTCTACGCCGAAGGCGCACTGACAGGAAGTGGTGGGAGCTTTCTCACCACCGACGCTGGGATCAGCTTCGCACAAGAGCAGGGGATTAAGGGAGAGGTGGTTCGCCATATCACCTGAGATACAGAGATCCCAGGCTGAGATCCCGGACCACACCTGGAACGAATGGAGCAATGCCCTAGTCACAGAGCGTCAAGAGCAGTTCGTGAACGATCTCGCGGAGGCGGTATCGCTCGCCAGCATCAACCCAGCGCGGGTCGAGCGTCTCGACGATCAGGTGGGCGAGGCACGATTTCAACACTTCTTCCAAAAATTATGTAGGGCTAAAGGCCTACCGGCAACACTTCAGGAGAGTCATCTCGAAGCGCGCCCGAATGTCGAGGTCGCCCTCCCGGGAAATCTCAGTTGTCGCAGCCTGCTCTTAAACGGCCACTGTGATGTGGTGGCTGCCGATGAGCCCAACTGGAACCATGCACCCTTCGAGGCCCGCGTCGCCGACGGGTATGTGAGAGGGCGTGGAGCAGCCGACGCCAAGGGATCGCTCCTAGCCATGCTGCAGGCTGTCTGGATTGCACGTGAACTGGCTGGCGATGCGCTCGGGCCCATTACCCTCACCAGCGTCGTCGATGAAGAGGCTAGCGGCGGCGGCACCGAGGCTTGGCTGCGGGATCAGGAGCGGCTCGGGAAACCTCTGCCGGACGCCGCTATCATTGGTGAACCAACCGAACTCCAGCCGAGCACAGCTACCCGCGGTGCCCGATCGTTCCAGCTCGCGGTCCGAGGCCTAGGCGCACACGCCGGCGAGGCCTACCGAGGCGTGAATGCAGTAAACCTAGCCATGCGCTTCGTCGAGGCGCTCGAAGCGCTGCACCGAGACCTTGCCTGTCGGGCCGACGCCCACTTGTGGCCAGAACTCGATACCCCTTACGTTTTCAACCTAGGTCGCATCGCCGGCGGCTCGTCCTTCGCCTCGGTAGCGGCCGCCTGCGAAATCGAGGGAGTGGTGGGTTGGGTTCCACCCGACACGCTTGCCAGCATGAGCGCCAGAGTTGAACGGGTGGTAGCTGAGGTCACACAAGCTGATCCCTGGCTTCACAAGCACCCGCCGGAGTGGCGCTGGAGCTGGCTCGCCTTTGAGGCGAGTCAGACACCCACCGGTCATCCCTTAGTCCACCTCCTCGGAGAGGAGAGTCGGCGGTACGGTTATCGCGGAGAACCTCGGGGCTTGCTAGCCGGTACCGACATGCGGCTACTGCGCAGCCTCGACATTCCCACCGTTAACTTCGGCCCGGGTGATATGTCGCAGGGGCACGCTGCCAACGAGCAACTCGAGATCAGCCAGTACTTAGATGCCATACGCATCCTCGCCAACGTGATCCTACGCTGGTGTCTAGCCAAAAAGGGGGGAGCAGCATGAACAGCACCGACCCCGTCAAGGACCCCTGGTTCTTACCTGACATGACCTGGGAGGAGGTGAGAAGTGCCCTGGAGCATACCGATCTCGCTATCATCCCGGTCGGGGCGACCGAGCAACACGGTCCGCACCTGCCGCTCGGCACCGACACCTTCGGCGCATTCGATCTCGCCCGGTCGGCAGCGCCGCGCGCCCGGGGAGTGGTCGCTCCGGTACTGTTCGCTGGCGTGTCGGCGCATCACCTCGGCTTCCCAGGCACCCTTTCACTGAGCCAAGAGACGTTCGTAACGGTCTTGCTCGAGACGGCGGAGTGCCTGGCGCACCACGGCTTCCGGCGCATCGCGCTAGTAAACGGTCATGGCGGGAACGAAGTCGCAATGGCCTATGCCGCCCACCTAATCACCAAGCGCACTGACGCCGTAGCCATGCTGTTCGGTATCGCGCAACTCCGCAAGATCTACCTCTCCGAGAACATCGACAAGCTCGACATCCATGCGGGGGTTGGGGAGACCTCCAGCGTTCTCGCTAGCCGCCCCCACCTAGTGAAGCTGGAGCGGGCTCGCCGGCCCGAACTCGCCCTGCGTGGAGGACAGCGCCAGCTCTTGAAAGAGGTGCGCGAGCGGCCCGAGCTCCTCAGCTTCATCACCACGGACCTACCTCCTACTGACGAACTCTCCGATACAGGGGTCATTTCTCTGCTCGACCCGAGCGACGCGACCGCCGAGCTAGGGAAGTGCAATCAGGAGCTATTCGTTGAGGCCCTCGTCGAGTTCCTGGAGATCTGGTCCGAACGCGTTGCCAAAGACCGTGAGGAGGCCACCATGAAGTGAGATCCGTTCCAGATAGTCGCCCTCTCCGAACTCTCGCTCTGACCTGAGGAGGTCAACTGTGAAGCGTACCCCCCGACCCCCTGTGCTACTGCGTCTGGTTCTGGTAATGGTATCCGCCCTGCTGGTGTTCGTCACCCCCACACTCGCCCAGGATCCGCTGGTCCTTGCAGTTCGGACTCCGCTTCTTAACCTGGATCCCACTCAGGAATCGAGCTCGACTATGGGGTTCGCCATGATCAACGTTATGGAGAACCTAGTTACCACCAGCCCCGACGGCGCCTACGAACCGATGTTGGCCACCTCCTGGGAGGTCGTGGATGACACCACCTGGCGTTTCCACCTCCGTGAGGGCGTCACCTTCCACGATGGTACCCCCTTCAACGCCGAGGCGGTTGTGTTCAACCTCGACCGGATGGCGGCACCCGAGTCGCTCCACTCCAGCAACTTCGGTTGGTACGCCGGCGCCAGCGTCGTCGATGATCTCACTGTCGACATCTCCACCAACGGGGCCTACCCCGGCATCCTGTCCGGCCTGAATTTCTACATTCCCTTCATCGTCAGTCCGACTGCGGTCGAGGTGCTCGGCGACGACTTCAACTCTGCCCCTGTTGGAACAGGCCCCTACCGTGTAGTCTCTCACGAGGCACGCAACCTCACAGTGGTCGAAGCTGTAGACGACTACTGGGGCGGGGTGCCCGCTGTGAAGCGCGCCGAGTTCCTCTACGTTCCCGAGGACAACACCCGCCTCGCCTCCTACATGACGGGCGAGGTCGACGTGCTGACCTTCGTCGAGTCGAGTCAGATCCCGCTGCTCGGTATGCGCGATGACACCGTCCTGGTAGAGGGCCCGTCGGACTTGGCCGACATGCTCTGGTTCAACACCCAGAAACCCCCGCTAGATAGCGCTACTGTCCGTCAGGCACTCGCCTATGGTATCGACCTCGACCTCATCCTCGAGACTGTGCTCGAGAACACCGGGACCCGCTACGGCGTCGCACTCGCCCCCGGAGTCTGGGGTTTCGATCCGGAGACCATGGGAGCCTCTCCCTACCCGTACGATCCGGAGCGGGCGCGTGAACTGCTTGCCGAAGCTGGTTTCTCTGACGGGTTCGATATCGAGTTCCTGATCGCAGACCGGCCCGAGCACGCCCGCATCGCTGAGGCGGTGCAGGGCCAGTTAGCCGACATCGGGGTGAACGTAAGTATCCGTACCCTCGATTGGGGAACGTTCCTGTCGGCCACCGCCGCCGGTGAGCACGAGTTGATGGTGGTCGGCACCTACGCCTTCGGCGACGCCGACCGCATCCTGCCGGAATTCGAGAGTTCCTCCATAGGCAGCCGCAACCGTAGCCTCTACTCGAACGCCGAGATCGACGCCCTCATTGCCCAGCAGCGCAATGAGCTCGATGCCGACGTGCGACGCGAACTCATCAAAGAGATCGTCGCCCGCCTTACCGAAGAGGCACCGCGCCTGATGGTCCGCGCCCGTAAACAGGTACAGGCCGTCAACGCCAGCGTGCAGGGCTACATCCACCACCCTGCTAAGTTCGACCTTCGCAACGTCACTATTGGCAACTGAGGTTGCCTCTCCGCCTGGTGGAGCCTGAAGGCTCCACCAGGAATTCCGGTAGATCAGAGGGTGAGCCGGCTTGGCCCTGTTCCTACTACGTCGCCTCCTCGCGTTTATCCCATTGCTCCTGGGGATGAGCGTGGTTGTGTTTCTGATCCTTCAGATCCTGCCGGGAGATCCGGCAGCCATCATCGGAGGTCAGTTCGCCACTCAGGAGGATATCGCGGAGATCAGGGAGGATCTCGGTCTGAACCGCCCCCTGCCGGTGCAGTACGCTACATTCTTGCGCAAGCTCGTGACATTCGACTTGGGAACCTCGTACGCCACGCGCCGCCCCGTAGCTGAGATGATCTCACGGCGCTACCCTGCAACCATCAGCCTGGCATTCGCCGCGATGGCGATCGCCCTGACATTGGGAACCCTAGCGGGCATGATTGCGGCCAGCACCCGCAACAGCGCCTGGGATCTGCTCACCATGCTCGCTAGCCAAGCGGGCATCTCCATCCCCGGCTTTTGGCTGGGGCTACTCCTGATCTACTATTTCTCGGTCCAACTCGGCTGGTTCCCAACCTCGGGCCTGTCAGGCCCACGCTACTACGTGCTACCCGCCCTCGCGCTCTCGGTATTCTCGATGGCATTCATCGCCCGCATGACCCGAGCCAGCTTGGTCGAGACCCTGGGCCTAGACTACATCCGCTCAGCCCGTGCGAAGGGTCTTACACACAACCGAGTGGTGTTCAAGCATGCCCTGCGCAACGCGTTCATCCCCGTCATCACCATCGCCGGTCTCAGCTTCGGCTACCTCCTTGGAGGCTCGGTCGTGATCGAGGCGGTGTTTAACATTAACGGGCTGGGTCGGCTGGTGGTCGATTCGATCCTGTCACGCGACTACCCCGTCATCCAAGTCAGCATCCTGGTACTAGCCGTCAACGTCGCCGCCGCCAATTTAGTGGTCGACGTCTGCTATGCCCTACTCGATCCGAGACTGAGGTACTAGTATGCTTCCCGGTGACACCGTTTCCCCGGAACGCTCGGATGTGGCAGCCCCCGCTCGCCGGGCTCTCCAGCGGACCTGGTTCGGCAGGCTGCTCCGCAATCGCCTCGGGCTCATCGGGGCGATCATTCTCGTGACCGAACTGGCTATCGCAGTGCTCGCACCCGCCCTTACCCCTTTCGATCCGTTCGAGCAAGATCTCCGCAACCGGATGCTCCCTCCGGGAGCCGACGGACACCTGCTTGGCACCGATGAGTTCGGACGCGACCAGTTCAGCCGGATCCTGCTCGGCACACGCTACTCACTCCTAGTGGGGGCGACGGTGGTCATCATCTCGTTCGTGCTCGGAGTCCCCGCTGGTGCCATCGCTGGCTACTACCGCTGGGCCGACGGCCCCATCATGCGTCTCGTCGACCTGATGCTCGCCTTCCCACAAATCCTGCTGGCACTGATCGTGGTGGCCACGCTCGGGACGGGACTATTCAACGTGATGATCGCGGTCGGCCTCGCCTCCGCCCCGGCATTCGCGCGCCTCACGCGCGGCGTGGTCCTGTCGCTGCGGGAGGCCGACTACGTGACCGCCACCCAATCCCTGGGCTCGAACGACGGCCGCGTCATCGTCCGCCACATCCTTCCTAACACTGCAGCGCCACTCATCGTGCAGTCCACCTTCCGGGTCGCGACCGGCATCCTCTCCGCCGCGGCTCTAAGCTTCCTCGGCCTCGGGGCCGAGCCGCCGACGCCGGAGTGGGGGGCGATGCTAAGCACAGGCAGGACCTACCTGTTTACCTCACCGCACCTCTCGATCTATCCGGGTATCGCTATCTTCATCACCGTACTGGGTTTCAACATCCTGGGCGACGGCCTTCGCGATGTACTCGACCCCCGCATCCGCAGGTGAGGCCCACGTCGCCCCCGACCGGGAAAACATCTTCCGACCGAGCTCTACCGACGATACAGGCACGACACTTCAGCAAAGGAGGCATCATGACTGGCATGGGACACGGCTGGGGCAGGGTCCCCTGGGAGTGGGAAGATCGTAGCCCATGGCTGCATCTGCCTTACCCTGAAAGCGAAGCGCGGCGCCGGATCGACGGCGTTCGACACGCCGCAGCGAAGCACGAGGTAGACGTGGTGGTGGTGGTAGGCGACGCCGCCGACAAGGGGACGATCCGCTACCTCTCGAATTTCGAAGTCCTGTTCGGCGGCCACGCGCTGATCGCCGTCCCTCAGAGCAACGATGAGCCCGTACTAATCAGCAACTCCGTCATGCACGGCGAGCCGATGCATTCAGGCTTCTGGATGACCTGGTTCCGGGACATCCGTGCCATCATGAGCCCCCGCACCGGCGGCAGATCCGGCGGTCTGTGGGACGAACTCACAGTCCTCCTCAAGGATTGGGGCGCAACCGAGCGCGTCGGCATCTCCGGACACGGTGCCATAGCCGAGCTCGAACGTCGCCTCGGCGAGCGGCTTCCTGGCTGCGAACTCATCGACGTCACCGCCGAAATCGAGACGCTGCAGACCTTTAAGTCGCCACACGAAGTCGAACTGCTGCGCCGCTCAGCACTGGCCGCCGACGCGGGCATCCGCGCCGCGCTGGACGCCTGCAGGCCCGGGGTGCCCGAGACGGTGGTGGCGGGCGAGGCAGCGAAGGCGATGTATGCCGCTGGCGCTGAGGATCTTATCTTCCTCTCCGTAGTGGGTGGGCCGCTGAGCGGGTTCAAGCACGCCCTCCCCCGCCCGCACCCGCTCGGCAATGGTGACTTGGTCTTCCTAGACATGGGCTGTAGCGTTGCCGGTTACCTCTCCGATACCTCGCGCTGCGCCGTCGCTGGCCACGCCAGCGATGAGCAGCTCGAGTTTCTTCAGGCTGCCGAGTACATAGAAGACACCATCTTCAAGTTGATGAAGCCAGGGATAACCATCGGTGAACTCGCCGCCGAAGGTCAGCGGCTGGCCGACGACCTCGGTTACGGGAGCCACTTCTATTTCCGCGGGCACGGCATCGGCACCTCGACACACGTCCCCCCGGCCTTCTTCCCAGGCAGTACCACCGGATTTGAACCCGGTATGGTCTACGCCTTCGAGCCGATGCTGGTCCGCAAGAGCTTCGGGACGGCCGTGGTCGAGAATGTCCTGCACATGACCGACCGACACGCAGAGGCGCTCAACAAAGTTGCTAAGAACTGGGGGGACCACTGTGTGGCCTGATCGCCTGACACCCGACGAGATCGCCATCCTCGAGGCCAGCGGCTGGGGTCAGCGTCAGGGGTTCGGTCGGCACCCCGCGATGCTGATCATCGACGTAACTTACGGCTTCACCGGCGACGAGCCTGAACCGATCCTCGAGGCCATCAAGCGCTACCCCACCAGCTGTGGCGAGGTGGCGTGGCCCGCCCTCGAAGCGATCAAGCACCTGCTCTCGGCTGCCCGCGACGCCAGACTCCCCATCATCTACACCCGCAACGACTACCGCAGCGATGGTTGGGATCTCGGCTCCTGGGCCTGGAAGCTCGGCAACGATGCCGGCCGACGGGTCCCCTCGCCTCGGGCGAATCGCATCGTCGACAAGATCGGCCCGCGTTCTAATGAGATTGTGATCGCAAAGAAGAAACCCAGTGCATTCTTCGGCACGCCGCTCATGTCGTATCTTAGCGACCTGCGGGTCGACCAACTGATCGTGGTCGGCTGCGTCACCAGCGGGTGTGTCCGCGCCTCCGTGCTCGACGCCTTCTCCTACAACCTGCGAGTAGCGGTGGTGCGCGAGGGAACCTTCGACCGCCTCCCCCTGAGCCATGAGATGGCCCTGTTTGAGATGGATGCCAAGTACGCTGACGTTGTCTCCCTCACCGATGTCCTAACCTACATCGAAACGAACCGTGTCGCGGCAACCACCTGAATCCGGCTACGGAGGCGCGTCCGATGTCGTGGTGCTGTCCGGACGTGAGGTGCTCCAGGCTTTACCGCTCGAGCGCTGCATCGAAGCGGTAGCTGAAGCGCTCGTTGCTCATCACCGCAAAGAAGGTCTCACCTATCCTGTGGTCCGGGAGCAGCTTCCGACCGGCGGCGGCATCTTCGGGGTGAAGTCCGGCTACCTGCTCGAAGCCGATGCGCTCGGTCTCAAGGCGGGCGGCTTTTGGGCTGAGAACCGCGAGCGGAGCCTGCCCACCCACCAAGCGGCCATGCTGCTATTTAATCCCGCTACCGGAGAACTGCGGGCTGTTCTAGACGCCAATGTAATTACTGTAATCCGTACTGCGGCTGCAGGGGCCCTAGCTGCCCAGGCACTGGCACCTACCAAGAGCAGCTTGGCAGCCCTGATCGGCGCTGGTTCCCAAGCGGTCGCGCAGACGCACGCCCTTGCTTGGGCCCGTCCCGACCTCGCCATGGTGAAGGTATTCGCCCGCAGTCCAGAGAGTTTTGACCGCTACCGGATCAGCGTCGCAAACCTCGGTCTCGAAGTGAAGCGCGCACCCACGATCCGAGAGGCCGTCGCCGAGGCAGACATCATCGTCACCGCCACACCCTCATGGGAGCCGCTGGTCGAGAACTCCTGGGTTGCGCCCGGTGCCCATATCAGCGCCATAGGCGCCGACACTCGTGGCAAGCAGGAACTCGATCCGGAACTGTTTATCGGTGCCCGCGTAGTAGTCGATGACTGGAAACAGGCCATCACCATCGGTGAGTGCCAGCACGCCCACCGCCTCGGCCACCTCTCCCGCAAGACTATCCATGGCGAGCTCGGTGCAATCTGTGCCGGCGACCTGCCGGGCCGCGAGGATGACGACACCCTTACACTGTTCGACAGTACTGGCATCGCCTTGCAGGACCTCGCTGCAGCGGCCGCGGCCCTCGAAGCCGCCGCCGAACTGGGCCTCGGCCTCCGCCGACGCCTCGGAGACGTGACCCCAGAGGAGATGTGGTGAACAGCACCTCATGGTAACGGTGATCCAACGCTACTACGCCCGCCCCGGAATGGCCGAGGCGGTCCTGGAGACCCGTCTCGAAGCCTCGAGGCGTCTCGCTGCCATGGGTCTCCCAACTGGCGTCACCCTAACGCCGGCGGAGGCCAAGGCACCCGACGTACCCGATGTCGTATGGATCTGCCATTACCTTGACCTCGCCGAGCGAACTCTCCTGAGCCGTACCGCTGAGAGTGACTCCGAGTTTGCAGCGATCCGCGCCCGCCAAACCGGGCAACTGAGCAGGTTCGAACGCGACCTGCTCAAGGCGCTGTATGAAACCGAGGTTGTGGAACTGGGAGACGGCAATGTCTGAAGCCGACCCGAACAGCGTGAGTGCCGGACTTGTCTGTCGGGTGTGTGGCGAACCAGCCCGGTCACTCACCGCTTGGCGCTGCGATTGTGGAGAGCCCTTCCGTCTCCTCGACAACCCCGAACACTCGCGATTCGCGGCACTGCAGATCCCCGAACTTGGGCAGGGAGAGACCCCGCTCATCCCGGCACCGTTCGAGGGAGCTGGCCGCCTCCACCTGAAGCTCGAGGGCGCTAATCCTAGCGGCTCATTTAAGGATCGGGGCATGGCGGTACTGGTGGGGCTAGCGGTGAAGTGCAGCGCCCCTGAGGTCATCTGCGACTCCTCCGGGAACGCGGCGGCAGCCATTGCAGCCTTCGCATCGGCAGCAGGCATCGGTTGCCGGGTATTTGTGCCTGCTGAAACGTCCGAGGGAAAGCTCCGGCAGATCGAAGCGTACGGTGCCGACTTAGTGCGCGTTCCCGGAGATCGAGAAGACGCCGCTCGTGCTGCCCAGGCGGCAGCGAACGAATCCTTTTACGCCAGCCATTACTGGCATCCCTGCTTCGCGTTGGGAACACGCTCATTCGCGTATGAGGTGATAGAGCAGTTTTCGGGGAATCTGCCCGACCATATTGTCTTTCCGGTAGGGCACGGCAGCCTCTATCTGGGTGCCGTATCCGGCTTTCTGTCCGCAGCGCGAGACCGGAACATCGCACCCCCCCGCTGCCATGTGGTGCAGACGCGTGCTTGCCAGCCCGTGGTGCAGGCCGTCTCGAAGAGCACCGCTCTAGCCAAGACGGTAGCGACCTTGGCGGAGGGGATCCGCATTCCCGAACCACTTCGGCTACCCGAGATCCTGACCGCCCTCGGCGCAACCGGGGGATGTGCCCTAGCCGCTGAGGAGAACTCCATCCTGCACTGGTGGCGGCGATCTGCACGGGGGGGAGTTCTGATGGAACCGACCTCGGCAGTGGCGCTGGCTGGCCTCGAAGCACTCCACAGCGAAGGTGTAATCGGTGACAAAGAGACGGTAGTCGTACCGGTCACGGGTCACGGGCTAAAGGTGTTATAGGTCGCCTTATGAACTGTGACCGGGAACCAGGCGGGTTCGACCGAGGAGCGAACACAAGTCACCCTTGCACCTGCCCTGCAGAGGCACTTATCTGCGGCTGGCGGCACGACACGACGAGGGGTTGAAGGGCTTTAGGAGGTAACGACATGGGTGCAGGTGGACGTCCGGAGATGCCTTACGGCTGGGGAAGGGTCGGTTATAGCTACGAAGAGAGGTGGCCATGGATGAACTTGCCGTTCCCAGTGGAGGAGTACCATCGACGCCTCGCACGGCTGCGCCAGCTGATGGCTGCATGGAACCTTGATGCCATGGTGGTTATGGGCAGCCCTTCGGACAACGGCAATATCCGCTACCTCACGAACTTCGAGGTCTTCTACCCTGGGGGACGGCAGGTCGTCGTCGTACCGGCCAACGGAGAAGCGGGCCTCACCACTGACGGGGTGATGCACGGCGAGCCGATGCACTCCGGCATCCAGGACGCGTGGCTGGAGAATGTCCGCTGCGCCGCCTCGCCAAAGACCGTAACGGGTAGTGCCGAAGCCGTAAGCATCTTCGATCATGTGGAGGATTTCCTGCTGGAAGCCGGCCTCGAGGGTGGGAGGCTGGGGCTGGTGGCAGCGACCCCAGAGTTCACTGCCTTCCTCGAATCCACCTTCCCCAGATGTGAACTGGTTCCCGCCGACGCAGTTATGATTGAGATGCGAAAGCTCAAGAGTCCACTAGAGATCGAGGCCCTCCGCAAGGCGGCCCACCTCGCCGACGCAGCCATGCAGGCCGCCATGGACGCGGTCCGCCCAGGTGTGACCGAATTTGACATAGCGGCCGAAGCGGTATTCGCCCTGTTCAGGGAGCAGGCAGAACACCTGTCGTTCCCTATCGCTGTGACTGCCGGTCCCCGGTCGGGCTTTAAGCACATGGCACCTACCGACTACACCGTCCGGGATGGCGATCTCGTCTACATCGATGTCGGCGGCCGCTACATGGGCTACTACAGTGACTGCTCCAGACAGTGCGTCTGCGGCACGCCTAACGACGAGCAGCTCCGCTTCATGGAGGCTCAGATAGACATTGTCGAGGCCTGCACAGACATGATCCGCCCCGGAACCAGGGTCGCGTCCATCGCCGAGGTCGGACTCGACATGGCTAGGAGTGCCGGGTATGAGGAGTACCTCTACTTCCGGGGTCACGGCATCGGTTGCGCCACCCACGACCTCCCCTCCATCGCGCCTGGCAACCCCGCCCAATTCGAGGAGAATATGGTGTTCTGCTTCGAACCGATGCTGGTCCGCAAGGAGTTCGGAACCGCCTGCTGGGAGGACATGTGGCGGGTTACCGTCGATGGGGTGGAACGGCTAAATCGGTGTCAGGTGCGCTGGTGGTAAGGCTGATATGCCGACGTAGTGGCGGTCTAGGACAATCCCTGGAGGACCTAGCGTTCATGGCGGGGAATTGGCTCCCGTCCCGGCGGCTCAATGTCGCTCGATGTGGGCCGAACTTGGCTCATACCCTCACGGGGTCTTGAAGTCCCAGACGCCTCGACATCTCCCGAGCCCCGTCTCTCACCAGGCGTGCGAATCGGTCGCGGCTCATCCGCGCCACCGGTGTGGCAATCGACAGACCAGCCACTGCAGCCCCGGTCCTGTCGTGAACGGCGCAGGCTACCGATTGCGCTCCCAAGACGGCACCCTGGTTGTCGAAAGCGAACCCTTGTATGCGTATGGCGGCCAGATCGCGTCACCAGGGCTGAACCGATAGAGACGCGCACCGGCACCATCGTAGGCGGAAGCCCGGCCGGAAAGCAGCAGCTGCAGACCTTCGCCCGGCACACCCGGTCCTGCAAGGGCCTCGTCGGTGGAGTAGTGGCGAGGGGTCAGCCAGCTCCAGAGTTCTTTCACCAGGTCCTCGAAATGAATTCGGGAGAGCCTGGAAACGGTCCAGGCCCAGTGACAGTGCCAAACTGCCTGAGCCGCTCCCCTTTTTTGGCACACAATAGGCACACAAACCCGGTTTTCAGCCTGCGTCGATCCTATTGAGCCATTCGAGAAACGACGTCCCTGACGCACAAACTTTGGTGGGCCCTGTTGGACTTGAACCAACGACCAATCGATTATGAGTCGACTGCTCTAACCAACTGAGCTAAGGGCCCACAGATCGCCCCACACCCCCATCTTACTCCTCACTCCTCCCACTCGCACCCGTTTCACTAGACTGCTCCCTACCTTATTCCCCTTCCATGACCTCTCTCCGCCCCCGCGAGGATAGGTTGAGAGGGCCGCGGGCTGTCTCTCGATTGTGTTGCTGGTGTCGCGCAAGTTATCGAGGTCGAAGCGGCTCACGGAGGGCTTAGAGCTAAGGCGACTCGGTGAAACTGACGAGAGCCAGTTGGCGGGCGTCCTAGTCGGCGGCAGCCTGCGAACTCTGGAGGAGGTACCCAACCGAGCAGTAGCGCTGAGTGGCCACCTGCTGGGGTAGCCGTGGGTCGGCACCTCTAGGGAGGATAGGTTGGCAGCGGGCGCATCCGGCAGTAGGGCACCCACAAGTCGCGTAATGGGTTACGTAGACCCAAGGGATGACGCGTTTATAATACCCACCTGCAAGGAAGGGAAAGGATCGACCGGTGAGTGAGCAAAAGAAGACCATCTATCTGACAGGGAACGGTCGCGAGAGGATTCGTGAGGAGTTGCGCTATCTTAAGGAGGAGAAGCGCCAAGAGCTGACCGAGTATATGGGGGCGGCCTTGGCGGACGGCGATCTGCGGGAGAGCGCTGCGTACGATGAGGCGCGGATGCTGCAGAGCGCAAATGAAGTGCGGATCGCCGACTTAGAGGAACTCCTGAGCCGGGCGGTACTGGTGGAGAGAGAAGCAGGACCCCACGCGCCAGCACAACTGGGGGCAAACCTGGAACTCGAGGACAGCGACGGCGAGCGGGTGAAGTTCCATCTGGTGGGCACGCACGAGGCAGACATCTTCGAGAACCGGATCTCAGATGAGTCTCCCCTGGGACAGCAGCTGGTAGGCAAGCGGGTGGGCGACCGAGTGGACCTGAACCTGGGTACGCAAAGCGTAAGCTACACCGTAGTCGCAGTAACCTACGAGTAGCGAGGGAGCCCAAGCTTCCGTCTGCGCGCTCATCACACCTCTTCAAAGTAGTCGTGCGGGCGAACCGAACCTTACCCAATGAGCCGGAAAAGAGCGGTCTCCCTCTCAGATCTTCGGCAGCGTGAGGATCAGGAGTCCATCTCGCAAGTGGGCTGTCGCTTCGATCCTATCGACCTCGCCGGGCAAGGTCAGGGTCCGCTGGAAGTGACCGCTCGGACGTTCGCCAAATAGCAGCTTCACGCCTTCATCACCGTCTAGGGGTTCGCGGATCCCGGCAATGATAACCTCGCGGTCTTGGAGGGCGATCTCGAGGTTCTCCTGGGGAACGCCTGGAACCTCGACAATGAGATGATAGGCGTCGCCCGCATCGAGGAGGTCGGCCCGCGGGGTTAGGGCCTCGTCACCCGTCTGGGAGTCGAGCAGGGTGTCGATCCGGTCGCGGATGGCGAGTAGCTCCTGGATGTCGCCGGCGGTGCCGTACTTGTCCAGTTCCATGCGCCGAGTGTAACACCCTCCCCCAGGGGCTCTGTTACCGTGGGGACGTGTCGTCGGGAGCCCTCCCGCTTCTGGGCGCGCCCACCGCCTCGGGCAAAACAGAGCTGGCGCTGCGACTGGCCGAGAGCGTACCCTTGGAGGTCATCTCAGCCGACGCCATGCAGGTCTACCGGGGCATGGATGTGGGAACTGCCAAGCCCTCCCGAAGAGAGCGGCGGAGAGTGCCACATCACTTGGTCGACATCGTAGATCCCGCCGAGGCTTTCAGTGTGGCGGACTTTGTCAGACTCGCTGAGGAGGCCATCCGAGGGGTGTTGGCCCGGGGGAGGGTGCCGCTCGTGCTGGGGGGCACCGGCTTCTACCTCCGGGGGCTCTCTCAGGGCCTGCCGGCGGTGCCACCGGTGGACGAGGTGATCCAGGCAGGGCTGTGGCAGCAATTCGAGGAGCGAGGGCTGGAGCCGCTCGAGCGCGAACTGCGCACCGCGAGTCCTGCGGATGCAGAGCGAGCGCAGCACAACCCGCGGCGGGTGATCCGGGCGCTGGAGATTGTGCGACGCACCGGCAGAGCGCCGAGTGCCTTCCCCCGCCCCAAGCCGGCCTTCACCTTCGACAAGTTGGTGCTCATCCCGAGCATGGAGGCCCTGGAGCCCCGCATCGAGGCGCGGGTCGAGCAGATATTCGCCGAAGGCCTCATCGCCGAGGTGCGGAGGCTGGTGGAGCGCTACCCGGAACGGCTAACCGCCACCCAGGCGATCGGCTATAAGGAGGTAGTGGCGCACCTCGAGGGCCGGATCACCCTGATCGAGGCGAAGGAGGCGGTGGCCCTGGCGACGCGGCAGTACGCGCGCCGGCAGCGGACCTGGTTCCGGCGCGAGCCTGGCGCGAGGAGGATCGAGGCGCTAGCGCTCGACGCAGAGGCCGCAGTGCGCGCGTGGCTCGAGGGCTTTGCACGGTAGCCAACTGCGCCATATCCGATCGGTTGCGCCACCCTAAAACGGCATCCAGTTGAATCGGGCACTGCGGCTAGCCTCTGATCCGGCGAGCTACGAGGTCTCCCGGCCGCTGGGCACCCCCTCCCCCACAAGCAAGAGTGCGCTCCAAAGGTCGTGCCGAACAGTGCTTGCGAGGAGATCACGCAACTGCGGCCCTACCCGATCACTTTAGCCGACCCTGTCGAGCTGCCGCTCGAGCGCCACTCGGGTACGCTCCGCCAGCGGCGCTGCCAAGGCCTGCCTCAGCTCCGCGGGGTCGGGCTCCTTGTCCAGGTAGAGCCGCATCACCCTGGGCACCGTCGGGGCAGACTCGGAGCCTGCGAGGCGCTCCACCTGCGCCCCTGCCTCGAGCCACCCTGCTGAGAGCACTCGGGTGTAGACCCCAGGTCGGCCGGCCTCGCGGAAGCGCTTAGCGAAGCCCGAGTCGCCCATCCGTGTCGCTAGCTTGCTACACGGGATCCGAGGCCCTGTGGCCTCGAGCAGCACCCCGCCGATGCGGAAACGGTCGCCGACTCGCACCGGCCCAGCACCGAAGCTGGAGAGCGTCAGATTCTCCCCGAAGGTGGCGGGTGCGAGCTCGAAGCCCAACTGATCGGCCCACCAAGCGTAGTCTTCCGCGCTGTAAAGATAGACCGCTTGATCAGCACCTCCGTGGCTGCGCTTATCCCCCTGCTCATCTCCAGCGAGACCGTCCCAGGTAACCTCCACAGGGCCCGCGACGGGTGCCTTGATAATCGCTGAAGAGACGGTACGGTTACCTAAAATCAGGGGCTTGGAAAGGCCGACATTGACAGAATTGACTCGAAGCTGCATGTCCCGGAGTATAGCCGCCCCGCAGCGAGCATTTCGAGTGAGATGGTATACAGAAGCGCTCCAGACCCGGAGAGTCCGGCCTCAAATACAGGAGCGCTTCTATCTGGTGGAGGCGGCGGGAGTCGAACCCGCGTCCGCAAGCCCTTCAGGTGGGCCTCTACAAGCTTAGTCCCCGATCAAATTTCGGCACTGGGTCGGCTCAGGAACGGGCGTCTGCCCAGTGCCTATGCGTCTTCATCTTCGGTCAGGAGTCAACGCACGAACTCAGGACCTAGCCGTCATTAGAGCGCCTCAACTAGCGAGCCAACGGCCGAGCTTCTAGCGGGCGCGCTGCTATCAAGCAGCGAGTGCGAACGAGTCGCTTTGGTTGCCGTTTGAAGGCTTGGCGGATTTTAACGAGGCCAACCGCCATCCTCGGCTTGCAACCGAACCCTCAGTGACTCACGTCGAAACCGTGTCGCCCCCACGTAAAGTGCCCCCTAGAAGGGCTATCATTCTAGCATCCTGAGAGGCCAAATCCATGTTGCCCAACCGACGGACCGGCTGGTGAGACTGAGTAGCCTGCCAAAAGACACACGGAAAGCAAGACGGCTCAATACGAGAGCGAGATCTGGTGCCGGGATCAACACCAGGCGACCACAGTGATCGCTCTTTCGCGATTCTCTGGGAGCCGCGAAAGAGTTTCGGAGTTCGGTCAGCTACGCCATCAAGGGGCTAGACCGGAGACGAACACCGAAGGGGCTGGCGTGGTCCGTGAGGCGGACAAGGTTGGCACCGCCGGAGTTCTCGGCAATGCACTCCTGCAAGGAGTCATCCGAGTCACGTGGTGACGGCAGGTTCCGTCCCGACCCTACTAGCGTGAAGCCGGCCTCGGATATGGCGGCCTGGACAGAGAGGCTTCTTCAGCGAGCGCTCCGTTGGAACAGACCGGGGATGCCGACGTTGAACAGGTAGTAGACGATGGGCACCACGATAAGTGTCAGAGCGGTGGAACTGATCAGTCCCCCGATGACTACCGTGGCCAGCTCTGCGCTGATGATGCCGCCCTCACCGCCGGAGAAGGTCGCCAGGGGCAGGAGTGCGAAGCTTGTGGTTAGCGCTGTCATCAGAATCGGGCGCAGCCGAACGCGACCGCCGGTGATCAGGGCCTCGGAGACAGACATTCCCCTAGCCCTCAATTGCTCGACGAAAGCGATGAGCACGATGGCATTGGTAACGACGATCCCGACAAGCAACAGGGTGCCCATCATGGCCGGCAGCCCCAGGGTGCGGCCGGTGACGGCTAGCGACACCAGGACCCCGATCAGGGCCAGGGGGAGGCTGGAGACGATAACGATGGGGTTTCTCAACGACCCCAAGCTGACCACCATCACCAGATACATCAGTAGGATCCCCACAGCTATGGAGAGGAAGATCGCCTGGAATCCCTCGGCAATGTCGGCAAATATCCCGCCGCTGGTAACGCTCACGCCCGCTGGCAGGGATAGCGCTTCGATCTTGGCGTCAATCTCTTGTCCCACGGCCTGGGTATCTTCGGCAGTGATCTCCCCAGTGATGCTGGTGGACCGCTGGCGGTCGGTCCGGCTAATGGTGACCGGCCCCTGTCTGACAACCACCTCGGCCAGTTCGCGGAGCGGAGCGGCACCCCCGGGACCAGCGATAACTAGGTTCTGGATGTTGTCGATGCTGCCCACGGCTTGCCGGTCCCCGGACACGACCACATCGATTGCCTCGCCATCAATGTCGACTGTGGTAACGGTGCGGCCTATCAGGAATTGGTTCAACTGGAATCCAACTTGGCGTGTGTTGAGTCCGATGCGAGCGGCGGCGGCGGGGTCAACCTCTATGGCAACCTCATCCCGGGCCTGGGCGACATCACTCTCCAGATTAACCACCCCATCTAAGGTGGCGAGAGAGGTCATCAACTCCTGGGAGACAGCTGCGATGTCGTCGTAATTTGACCCGGATATGCTGATCTCCACTCCGCCGGCTGGCGGTCCATCAACTATCTCGTTGACCGTCACCTTCCGGCCCGGTTTTTCCAACTCCGCCCTCAGGGTGCCGGCCAGGTCCTCCGGTGCATCCGGCTGCAGCACCACCAGCATACCGGCCTGATTAAAGCCTCCCGGAAGGCCTCCAGAGCCGAGATCGGTCGCGCCGACCGTAGCAGTGTATATCTCTGACAAGTCACGGACCCGGCCTTCAATCTCGATAACCTCGGCCAGAGTCTGGTCGGGAGGCGTTCCCGGCGGGAGGCTCACTTCAATCTCCAGTTCACGGACCGAACTTGTGGGAAAGAGCGTGACCGGAATGAAGAGTAGCAGAATCAGGCTGGCCCCGGTAATGAGGGCAGCGCCGGTCAGGGTGACGGCCTTATGCCCCAGCACCCACCGCAGCACCGGGGTATAGGCCCGCTGCATCCAGGTCTCGCGGACGAAAGCGAGGTCGTCTTCACCGACCCCTTCGGACAGGTCACCGGGCCGCAACAGGTACGCCCCCAGCACCGGAACGACGGTCAGTGCCACTACCAGTGACGCCGCCAGCGCGAAGCTGATGGTGAGGGCGAAGGGCAGGAAGAAAGCCCCCACCAATCCCTCGATGAACGCCAGGGGGGCGAAAACGACGATAGTGGTCAGGGTCGAGGCGAAAATAGCCGGACCGACCTCGACGGTGGCGTCCAGCGCCGCCCGCCACCGCTCCCTTCCAGCCTGAATATGCCGGTACACGTTCTCCAACACGACGATGGCATCATCGACCACCCGGCCCACCGAGATAGCCAGCCCGCCTAAGGTCATGAAATTTAGAGACATACCCTGCCAGTTCATGAGCAGCACGCCGGTCAGCACGCTGAGCGGGATGGTCAGTCCGATGACAACGGTAGGGCGCAGGGTGGTGAGCAGCCCCCGAACCAGCGTCGGCCTAATCGTCAGCATGAAGATGAAGACCACACAGACCGCGAACAGGAAGCCGAAGATCGCCTCTAGAAGCAGCGTATCGATCTGATCCCGGATACTTGGACCCTGATCCGAAACGACGATGACCTCGACTCCGGAGGGCAGCCCAGTGAGACCGTCCAGCACCTCCCGCACAGCCTTGGTCACTTCAATGGTATTGGCCTCGGCGTCCTTCACAATCGACACATTGATAGCGGGTTTACCGTTGGTACGGGAGATTCTGGTGGGGGTCGCATCTGTCAGGGCGACCCTGGCCACATCGGCTAACCTGACCGGACCTGAGGGGGATGAACCGACCACGAGGTTCTGAATATCCTCGACCGAGCCGAAGGTATGGGTAGTCTTCACCGGCACCGATTGACCAGCACCGAATAGTAGACCGGCGGGCAGGGTGACGTTATTCTCACTCAGGGCGGCAGTGACCTGGGGGAGTGAGACCCCACTGGCCTGCAACCGGTCTGGGTCGACGGCCACCCGCACCTGCTGCTGGACCTCCCCGTCGACCTGCACCTGCATTACCCCTTCGATGTCCAAGAGTTCGGGAAGGATTTGCGACTGCACTACCGGGGCCACCACATCGACCCCCTGGTCAGAGACCACGCTGAACTGCAGGACCGGAATCTGGTCAGGATTGAACCGGCCTACTGTGGGCCTTTCTACGCCGCTTGGGAAGGAGATGCTATTCACAGCGGATTCGATAGCACCTTCCGCGTCGGCCATGTCGGTCCCGAACCGAAAGGTCGCCAGCACCAGCGAATTGCCCTCGAAGCTGGTCGACTGGACGGATTCCAGCCCCTCGGTACCCGAAATGGCCCTTTCGATCGGCGAAGTAACGTCCCGGACTACCCCCTCCGGATCGACTGACGGGTAGGCGGTGGACACGGCCACCAGAGGAAACTCGATCTCGGGGAAGAGCTCTATCTGGAGGGAATTGTAGGAGAAGACACCAGCGGCCAAGAGAATGACCACTGCCAGCATGGTGACCGACCTATTTTTGATGGCTGCAGCGGTGATGAAACGCATACTCGCTTCAGCCTGTCCGACTTGTCTCAAGGTTAATCATTCACTACTCCCTCACACTGAACCTATCCAGGACTTTTGGCGGTAGGGTTCGCCGCTTGACAGAGTCTCTTAGTTCACAAGTCGCAGTCGAGAGTCCCTGCCAGAGTCTGGTAGTGGGTATCGAAAGACTTCGCGGCCAAAGGGCAGGCTCGTCACATCCCGCACCTCATCTCTGACCAGTCTCTTGCCTAGAGCAACCTGGCGGCGCCGGTGCATCCATGTTCCCCAAAGCGCAGCAACCATTTTCCAGCACCGCTGCCAGCATCTAGGCCCAAGTCGCCCCCTTAACCTTCTGTTACTTCTACCCTTCCCCCTCTTCACTCACTGTAAGCGCCCCTTTGTCCGCTTCCAGCCAGCCCTCCCAGCGCACTTCGTCCGGCTGGAGGAAGCCGCTGTTGGCACGTGGCTGCAACTGCTCATCCACCCCCAGCAGCCGTAACGAGCGGTGGTCGTTGCGCTTGCGGGCCCAGCGGATGAGCTGCTGGCAGTTGGGGCCGCCCATGGTGTCGGTCTGCTTGAACCAGCTGGTATTGTAATAGATAGAGAAGAAGTAGCGCCGCTGGCCCGAGGTATTAGGCGTTCCCGAATGCAGCAGGCCGTTGTGGGTGAACACCACATCCCCCGCCTTGGGATAGAGCACGACCTCTTCTGGGTGGGGACGGGTCTGTTCATGTTCATCCATCGCCACCGGGTCGATGTGAGAGCCAGGGATCACCCGCAGCGGGCCGTACTCGTCAGTCAGACCCTGCAGGTAGCAGATGGTGTTCCAGGCCGTCGGGCGCTCGTAGTGGCCGCTAGGCATGTGGGCCCAGCGGTCACGGTGCCAACCACTCACCTTGCCCGCAGCCTCCTCCTTGGAGACGCTGGGGAACGCCGCCAGGGTCAGGTTGTCGAGCTGCGCGAAGGGCCCCACCACCCGCTCGGCAAAGTCGAGGAGCAGCGGATTGGAGACGGCCGGCCACATCAGTGCCGGAGACCGCTCGAGCATGTTGCCGAACCACCAACTCCGACTGCCTGGCGCGTAGATACCTGGGGAACTGGCCTCGAGGCGCAGGCACTCTTCCCGCCATAGCTGCATCTGACCCTCGTCGTAGACCCCTTCGAAGACTGTGTAGCCCAGCCGCCTGTACTCCGCAAGGCGGGCGTCGGCCTGATGTCCCACAAAACCACTTCCCCAGCGGCGGCTGAATTTACCAACGAGGGCTAGCCGCCGCGTGCCAAGTGTACCGCATACCGATTTCATTGGTATTCTTGAGAGTGCGGGTGGCTACTTGAGGAGGGATGGGGCGGCGTAGGGGATGTGGCGGCCCATCTACGCGTGGCTAAGGACTCCGTATACTGTTGGGTCAACACGAAAGGTTTTCCCGCCCACCGAGTAGGACGGTTGTTACGCTTCGGGCTTTTCGAAGTGGACGAGTGTGTGAAGACCACTGGTGCGAATGATCCGGACCCTCAGCGAGGAGTGAGACGAAAGGCAAGTTGAGTAAAGAATGGCCGAGAGAGATGATTCAGTAACAACGCCGCGTTGTCCCTTGTGTGAAGGCCCAATGGTTCTCCGCATGAACCGGAGAGCGGGGAGCTCCTTCTGGGGATGTCGAGGTTTCCCCGCTTGCAGGGGTACCTGTGACACCGATGCAGACTCACGGGATTCGCAGATCGAAGAAGTGACCGAATCACCCACTCAGGTCAGAGTGCTGTGGAACGATGCCACGCTCGATCGAACAGGGTGGCAGTGCAGATATACGACAGCCGGTGGAAGACTCCGATCCTCCCCCTCTCTGATGGACGTCTCGAAAGAATTTCGTCAATGCTGGATGGCGCGCAGTCCGGCCACCTTTGTCGCTCCCGAGACGGTCCGCAGGGTGACCGGGGCGATCAGGAAGCTCATCCAAAGGGGGAGCAACCCCCCGATCCATCCAGATGCAGAGCGAGAGTTTTTGGATTCGTTAGGGCTAGCAGCCTGTCGGACTTTGTGTGAGACTTGAGATTATACAACGGAATGAGCGGTTACGGGCTTGACTTTTGAGCCCATTCATGCCACAATAAGGACATGAACATCGTGTCAGTTTTCAAGAGTTTTCCCGACCAGCACGCCTGTATCGCGCACCTGGAGCGGGTACG
>MKWU01002348.1_pt1 | contig 28781 bp, 34 predicted proteins | sample 809101 | NCBI WGS metagenome assembly MKWU01 (sample SAMN05860141, study PRJNA318959) | sponge metagenome | host: Aplysina aerophoba | place: Slovenia: Piran, Adriatic Sea, Gulf of Piran | collected 2013-05-07 | reverse complement strand
GGCGGCGGCGCGGCGGCGCGGCGGCGGGGTTTCCTGAAGGAATTGAACCGGTTGGCCGTCCGGCGCGGCCTGGAACATGACATCACGTTCCTGGGCACGCGCACCGACCTGCGCGAGGTGATGAGCGTCTCCGACGTTGTCCTGTCCCTGGCAAACATCCCCGAGGCCTTCGGCCGGACCGCGCTGGAGGCTTTGTCGCTGGGGCGGCCGGTGGTTGCATATGACCACGGGGGCGCGAGTGAAGTCCTTGCGGAACTGCAACCGGCCGGCCTGGTCGAACCGGGGAATACCAATGCGGCGGCGGAGAAGATCCGGGCTTTTCTCGATGCCCCGCCGGACATCGCGTCCAACCGGACCTTTACCCTTGAGCGCATGCTGGACATGACCTTGGCCTTGTACGAACAGGCACGAAATTCCGGGGGAGAGACTGATGAAAAATCCGTTCAGTAACCTGCGGGAGCGTCTCTACCAGCGCTTCGTGCACAAGTTCTATGCCCGCGACCTGTTGCTCGACCTGCAACTTCAGGCCAAACGGGAAACGCTGGAGTACATCAACAACAACATGCGCCACTGTGTGATCTGCCGCAACAGGAAGGCGTTGTTCGAATACGCGCTGGCCCATGCGGACCGCGCCGGACTGAACGCCGAATTTGGCGTGGCGCAGGGCGCCAGTATCAGGCTGTTGAGCAAACTGGTAAACGATACCGTGTACGGCTTTGATTCCTTTCTGGGCCTGCCGGAGGACTGGGCCGGGACCACGGAACGGCGCGGCGGGTTTGCCGGCCGCCCCAAACGCCTGCCGGGCAACGTCAGGATCCATGAAGGCGCGTTTGCCGAGAGTCTGCCTGCTTTCCTCGAGGACCACGACCAGACTATGCGCTTCATGCACGTGGACTGCGACCTGTATTCCTCCACCCGTACCGTATTCAACCTAATGGCGCCGCGCATCGGGCCCGGTACGGTGATCGTCTTCGACGAATATTTCAATTACCCGAACTGGCAGGAACACGAGTTCAAGGCGTTCCAGGAATATATCGGGGAGGAAGACTGGAACTACGAATACCTGGCCTTTTGCGCCAGGGGCGGCTCGGTGGCGGTCAGGATCACCGCCTGAATGGTCCGGGACTTTACTTGACGGCGGTGCGCGAGGACATACTGATCATCAAGCTCGGAGCACTAGGCGACGTGGTCATGGCGACCGGCCTGGTTGAGCGGATTTTGCGGCATCACGCGCCCCGCCGCTGCATTCTCCTTACCGGTCCCACCTACGGCGAATTATTTGGCTCCCGGCCCGGCCTGGAGCTGAAGACTTTCGATCGCAGCAGCCTGCGGTCCACCCTGGCAACGGTGCAGTGGATACGCAGGCAGCGGTTTCGGCGGGTATACGACCTGCAGTCAAACGACCGCAGCGGCGTAATGTGCGGCCTGTCGGGCATACCGGAACGGGTTGGCAACCACCCGCGTTTTCCCTACAACATCCACCCGCAGAGCCACTACACGGGCCAATGCCATATCCACGCCAGGATGCTGGAAGTACTTGAGGCTGCCGGCATCTCCACCGACGCAGTCGTCCCCTGCCTGTACCCCTCCGATCAGGACCGGGAAAAGGTCCATGCATGGTTGCAGGCCCGGGACCTGACGGACCGGAAACTCGTCATCATGCACGCGGGCGCCAGCGCCCGGCGCCCGGAAAAGCGCTGGCCCCACTTCCGGGAGCTGGCCGTATCCCTGGCACAGCGCGGTTTTGTTACAGTCTGGGCAGGCGGGGAGGAAGACAGGCGCACAAACGCCGACCTGACCCGCGGCACCGGCGCGGATGCAACCGGCGCGTTCTCGTTCCTGCAACTGGTTGCCCTCACGGCCCACGCCCAATTCGCAGTGACCAATGACTCGGGGCCCATGCACCTGCTGGCCTGCGGTTCCATTCCCGTCTACGGCCTGTTCGGCCCAAGCGACTGGCGCCGCAACCACGCGGTGGGCCAACGCGACCGCGTCCTGTCGTTGAACAGGGATGAGCCCGTATTCAGGAAGACCAGCCTGGCGGAACTGAAAACCGAACACGCGCTCCGGCAACTGGAACGGGACGGTATCATCCAATGAACTATGCTAGGATTGCATCCATGAGAGTCATTCATGGCAGATAAATTTTCACCGACAAACCCCGCGCCGGCGGATCGGCTGATCGTTGCGCTGGACTTCGACAACGCCGCAGAGGCCAACCGCCTGATCGAAAAACTGGAAGGCGCGGTCAACTTCTACAAGGTAGGCTGGCAACTGTTCCTGGGCGAAGGCTGGCCGTTCATCAGGACCCTGCTGGAAGCCGGCAGGAAGGTCTTCCTGGACCTGAAAATCAACGATATCGACCGCACCGTAGAGGCTGCGCTGGCCAACATGCCGAATGAATTTGCCGGCAGGCTGGAACTGTTGACCATCCATGGCGGGAGTTCCACGGTGGCCGCAGCCAAACAGGGGCGGGGAGACAACGACAAACCTTGCCTGTTGATGCTTACCGTGCTATCCAGCATGGACGCCGCGGATCTCAAGGATCTTTCCCCCGACGGGGCCATGCCGGACACGGATGCCATCGTCCTGCGCCGGGCGCAGCAGGCCCTGGATGCCGGTTGTGAGGGCTTGATCGCATCCGGTTCGTCCGTGCGCGCCTTGCGCCGGGAGTTACGCAACCGGGAGTTCCTGATCGTTACCCCGGGCATCAGGCCGACCGACAGCGGACATGACGATCACAAACGCACCCTGACGCCCCGCCAGGCGATCGCCGGCGGCGCGGACTACCTGGTGGTCGGCCGCCCGATCACACAGTCACCCGACCCCCTGCAAGCCACGCAATCCATCATCGCCGATATACAAGCTGCACTGGTTCAATAAGGTTGCTTCATCTGCATCCTGACAGACAACACCGTCCCCCTGTCCGTCATTCCCGCACAGGCGGGAATCCAGTCAAATAACGAGTCGCCCTGCGGGCGACACTTTAATCACTGGATTCCGGCCCCTGCCTTACAACATGCCAGGGCATGATTCGCCGGAATGACGCCCAGGGGGACTTCCGGCACTGTGGTAACATGACGCGCGTCATCATTAACCTTCACCCTGGAGGACAACATCATGGTTACCGAAGTAAACCCCAAACAGGCCTGGAAAATACTCCAGGACAACCCGAACGCGATCCTGCTTGACGTGCGATCGAAGGTCGAGTTCGATTACGTGGGCCACCCCGTAGGCGCCGTACATGTGCCCATCCAGGAAGCGCCGGACTGGCAGACCGACCCGGATTTTTCGCAAAAGGTCATCGAACTTCTCGGAACGGCAAGCAGGGACGTCACAGTCCTGACTTTATGCCGCAGCGGCAAACGTTCTACGCTGGCGGCGCAACTGCTGGCGGAACAGGGTTACAAACACACGGTAAACATCGCCGAAGGCTTCGAAGGCGACCCGGACGAAAACCGCCACCGGAGCAACATCAACGGCTGGCGCTTTCATGGGCTGCCTTGGGAGCAGACCTGATAGTTACTACGCGTTATTCCTCTATCCCTACGATAACAAGAGGTACCGCCGGTACACCACGGCCCTGCCTGATAACGTTGTACAGTTCCCCTTCGTAGTAGGACACACCGGAACTCATCTGGGATTGCAGTTGCTTCATCGGCAAAATCTCAATACCGACGTCGATCTTGTCACCTATATAAAATGCGAGGTGTTTGACAAATAAATCGTAAGCCGCAAAGGAATACTTTCCGAACTGGACCTCGATCGCCACCCTGTCCTTCACAAAATCAGTTTGGTTGTAGCTGTATATCGGGGCTGAGCCTGCTTGTTCGATTTCTTCCTTTTGTTGTTCCGGGTTCATGGCAGCCCGGCTTGCTTTCCATTCCTTATCTTCAAGGAGCCTCTTAAACGCCTTGTTTATTTCAACCGGGTTATACTGAAGGCCATTCGTACCCCTTTCTTTTGATGCCGTTGTCTTTGAAGCATTTTCGTCCACCTCCTGTATGACATCCTTTATTTCTTGCCATAGTTGTGGTTTGTGGACAAGCAGATGTTCAAGGCCATTAAAGTGAGAATGGGTTTCAACTATCCTCATAATGATATTCGCAATCGGTTTAACCAGGGAGTTCCCGGTTTCAAAACTCGTCCAATTCCTTCTCTACATCATCGGTATCGTAGCCGAACACTGAAGTGCCAACCGAACCCAAAACCGCAACAAAGTTATCCATCGGCATCTCAGCCAGTCTGGCAGCTTTATTCAGGGTCAGTACTCTTTCCTGGTAGAGTTTTACGGCCAGCGCCTTGTGAACGCCCAGTTTCAACAACGTCTCATCGAATGGAATGTTGACTGTCAGCGGCGTTCCGTTCCGGGTGATGATACTGATTTCCCCGGCTTCTGCCTGGGCAGCGTAAGAGCCGATATTTTCCCGCAGATTTCTTATACCGAAAGACAACATGACAGACAGTTCCTGCTTTGTGTACACAAATGATAGCACATTTATTGAAAAAAAGAATTGGAGATACATGGGGTCAGAGTAAAAATTCGCTGAATTTTTACTCTGACCCCTTAATTCTAATGCTATCCATAAACCCGCCGGCTCTCGAAAATGCCGGGGCTGAAGCGCTTTCCGCCGCTGTGTAACAGGCGTTTCAGCATGAAATCGAAGAGTATGGGGTTATGTCGGCGCACCTCATTCAATACGGGTTCCGCGGGTTTGTCCAGGAAGCCCTGTGACCGCAGCTTGCGCAGGGATATCAGCGGCACGACGCCGGGCAGGGGATAGTCCGAACCGTTTACCAGGCGCCCGTGCCAGGCATCGGTTTCCAGCAGCGCTTTCAGCACTGAGGCGTGCCTGTTGCGCTGGGTCACGGCCGAGATATCGCCGAACAGCAATCCTTCATGGCGGGGATCATTCATCAGGCGCGCAAACAGGCTGAAATTGCTCACCCGGAGGCCGCCGGCGCCCTTGTCCAGGTCGCTGCCCTGCCCCAGTGAGGCGCAATGCGCCACGATCACTTTTACGCCGTGTTCCAGCGGCCGGCGCAGCAGCAGCGGGTTGCCGAATTCCTGTCGTCCGCTGCCGTGCACGGCCTTTTCATCACCGGCATGCACCAGCAGGGGCAGTCCCATCCTGGCCAGGGCAGTGTAGAAGGCATCGCAGCGGGCCGCGCCGGGGTCCATGCCCATGGCGGGCGGCAGCCATTTCACGGCCCGGGCGCCGGCCTTGCTCGCCTGCTCCAGGGCCTCGACGGCATCCTCGCGATAGGGATGTACCGAGGCAATCCATTCAAAATCCCCGGGGTATTCCCGGCACAGGCGGGCGGCCAGTTCGTTGGGCGTGTGAAATGCGCTCAGGTCGGGACGGCGCCGGCCGGTCTCGTCGTAGCTGTAATCGAACGCCAGCAGCATGAACCGGCTCTGCGGCGGGAACCCCTGTCTCAGGGCCAGCAGCCGGGCCAGGAAACTCTCATCTGCATTATCTTCCGCCGCGCAGGATGCGTTCAGGTAGAACCGCAACTGGGTATATTGCAGGGGATGCCGGAGTGATTTCAATTGCGGGTTGATCCAGGCGCCGCTGCCGCTGTCGCCGGTGCCCAGCAGGTGCACATGACCGTCCCAGATATGGTCAGGCCGCAAGCCATCGAAGGCCTGCCGTGCCAGTTCATGATTCGCCAGGGACTCCGGCAGGCGCGCGGGCAGGCAGGGGTTGAACAGCATGGGTCCGCGCAGGCAACCGCTTATGCTCATCCCGCCCAGCAGGGCGAGGAAATGGCGCCGGGAAATTATGGCGGAGGACATATTATGTGTCGCCGGAGGCGATGGCTTGTTCACTGGATTCCCGCATGCGCGGGAATGACGGGTGAGAGCGGGAATGGCACGTGGGGGGCAACCCTCGGCGACACGGCTTATTCCGCTGCCGAGGCGCTGTCTTCCGGGGTATCATCGGCCCGGCGTTTGACAAACCGGCCCAGGATCAGGCCCAGTTCAAACAACAACCACACGGGTACCGCGAGCATGACCTGGGAAATGATGTCCGGCGGGGTCAGCAACATGCCCGCGGTAAACGCTCCGACGATGATATAGGGCCGCTTTTTCGCCAGTGATTCCACCGTTGCGATCCCCGTCCACACCAGCAGGATAATGGCGATGGGCACCTCAAAGGCAACGCCGAAGGCAAAGAACATCTTGAGGATAAAATTCAGGTAATGGCCGATGTCGGTCATCACCGTCACACCGACCGGCGCAGTAGACGTCAGGAACGCAAACAACAGGGGGAACACGATATAAAAAGCGAACGCAATCCCGAGGTAGAACAACAGGACGCTGCTTGAGATCAAGGGCAGGACCAGGCGCCGTTCATTCTGATACAGTCCCGGCGCGACAAAAGCCCATGCCTGGTACAACAGGTACGGCACGGACACGAGCACGGCAACGAAAAAAGTGAGTTTGAATGGCACCAGGAACGGCGCCGCGACTTCAGTGGCAATCATGCTGCTTTGCTCAGGCAGTTGCGCCAGCAGCGGTCCGGCTACCAGCGCGTAAATATCATTGGCAAACACGCTGAGGCCGAGGAAGATGACAAACACGCAGGCCAGGCTTCGCAGCAGCCTGTTGCGAAGTTCGGCCAGGTGGGCGATGAGAGGTTGTTCCGTATCGGTATCCGGAGGGGGGGAACTGTCCGCCATGGGTCGCCGGGTTTACAGGTTTCAGTTGTCGGTCGTCTTGGTGTTTCCGTGTTTATCCGGGGCAACGTCCATCAGTTTGTCCATCTGTTCCACTTGTTCGGTAAAATCTCTTACCTCATCCATGCGCAACTGCTGTTCAAACTCATACTTTGCCTGCGTAACGTAGCGGCGCAATTTCCTCGTCCACCGGCCGGCGTCCCGCACCAGTTCCGGCAGTTTCTCGGGACCGGCAACCAGCAGCGAGACTATGGCAATCAGCAGCAGTTCCCAGAAACCGATATCAAACATGGGGTATCAGGCCGGTGAGATCAGGATTCGGCCGGTTTCCCTTTCTGGCCGCCTTCAACCTCACCTTCAATAACCTGGCCGGCCGGGGACTGCTCCCCGTCGTCAGGTTCGTCGTCTTTTATCGCAGTACGGAACCCCTTGATCGCTTTACCGAGATCGCCGCCGATGCTCCCCAGCTTTTTGGTCCCGAACAACAGGGCGACGATGACCATAAGGATTCCCAGTTCCCAGACACCAAAACTCATAATTCATCTCCAGCAGGACAATTACCGGTATTGATTATGCCACAGACAGGACCACAATTCATTTCCCGGAACTTCCCGGATCTCCCCCGGCGCCGGATGGAATGGCAGGCCGGCCTGGTGCGGGTTCTTACGCCGGCCCCAGACTTCACGTCCTGTCTGCCTTTTCTTCATGGCCCGATACGCCCAGGCGTCTTTCCAGTTCGGAGAATACCTCAACAGGATGGACATTCAGGTGGGATAACAACACCAGGGTATGAAACCACAAATCTGCGGTTTCATGTATCACTGCGTGTGCTTCGCCGGTTGTAGCTGCTTCAACCAGTTCCCATGATTCTTCTTCTATTTTCTCCAGAATTCCGGCCCTTCCCTTCTCGTACAGGGAAGCGACATAGGAAGTAGACGGATCGGCCCCCTTCCGTTCAATCAGTACGTCTGCAAGTTCGTTTATTACGTCCATCTTCAGTCTCCCCTTACTTGTCATAAATTTCTGCGGGATCCTTGATTACGGGATCGGCTTCTTCCCAGCCTGCCGCGGTTTTACGCAGGTAGAAACAACTTTCCCTGCCGGTATGACAGGCGATCCCGCCGCGCTGATCGACCAGCAGCAACAGCGCGTCACGGTCGCAGTCCAGTCTTATCTCCCTGACTTCCTGGACGTGGCCCGACTGTTCGCCCTTGCGCCACAACCTGCCCCGGGACCTTGACCAATAGACTGCGCGGCCTTCGGCGCAGGTCAGTTGCAGGGCTTCCCGGTTCATCCAGGCAAGCGTCAATACACGGCCGGAAGAATAGTCCTGTGCTATGGCCGGCACTAGGCCGTCTGCATTCCAGTTGACTTGCTCCAGCCACTCCAGTTCATCGACCTGCACCATGCGTCAGTTCCTCACCTCAATGCCATGTTCCGCCATCCTGTTTTTTGCCTGTGCCACCGTGTACTCGCCGAAATGAAAAATACTGGCCGCCAGTACCGCGTCGGCTTTCCCTGCCATAACACCTTCAACCAGGTGGTCCAGGTTGCCCACGCCGCCGGACGCAATCACCGGAATGCCGACAGCGGTGCTGACCGCCCTGGTCAGGTGCAGGTCAAACCCGTCCCTGGTGCCATCCCGGTCCATACTCGTCAGAAGGATCTCCCCGGCGCCGTCGCCGGCCATTTTTTCCGCCCAGGAAACCGCGTCGATACCGGTCTCCCGCCGTCCTCCGTGGGTATACACATGCCAATGCAACGGCGCGCCGGCAACGGCACTCTGCTTCGCGTCAATCGCAACAACAATACACTGCGAACCGAATTCCCGGGTCGCTTCCAGGACGAACTCCGGGTGATTTACTGCAGCAGTATTGATACTGATCTTGTCGGCGCCGGCGTTCAACAAACGCCGGATGTCGTCCAGCGTACGGATACCGCCCCCCACGGTCAACGGGATAAATACCTGGCCGGCGACGGCTTCCACAACGTGCAACATGGTATCCCTTTCCTCGTTGCTGGCCGTAATATCGAGAAACGTCAACTCATCGGCTCCCTGTTCGTCGTAACAGCGCGCCACCTCCAGCGGATCTCCGGCATCCCTGATATCGACGAACCTGACCCCCTTGACCACCCGGCCGGCATCAACATCCAGACAGGGAATTATACGTTTAGCCAGACCCATGATTACTCAAAATATGGTTGATAATGATAAGCGCCCTGTTTTGCCTGGCAGACCGGCCGTTGTTCGCCGGTGGACCGGATTTTTATCCGTAACCGTATACCTGCATGTTACGGTTACCCTGCACCGGTATTCTGCTCGCCGCAAAGTTCCCTGACCAGGTCAAGGGCTTCCTTGAGGTCAAGATTTCCCTCGTAGATGGCGCGCCCGGTAATGGCGCCTGCTATGCCTTCGGCAGCAACGGAGCACAAGGCTTTAATATCATCCAGGTCCCTGACGCCGCCGGAGGCGATGACCGGGATGGTTACCGCCCTGGCAAGTTCCACACTGGTGTCGATGTTGACACTACTCATCATGCCGTCACGGCCGATATCAGTGAATATGATCGCGGAAACGCCATCTTGTTCAAAGCGTTGCGCTATATCAATCACGTCATGGTGAGAAAGTTTGGACCAGCCGTTGGTGGCCAGTTTGCCGTTTTTTGCATCGAGACCGACAATTACATGGCCCGGAAATTCAAGACAGATATCGGATACAAAATGCGGCGTGGTCACCGCGCGGGTGCCGATGATCACATAGTTTACGCCGACGTCCAGGTAAGTCTGGATCGTATCTTCGTCACGGATGCCGCCGCCGGCCTGGAGCTCGATATCGGGGTGCTCCTCGGCTATATCGTGGATGATATCGGCGTTCACCGGGCGCCCGGAAACCGCGCCGTCGAGGTCGATGATATGAAGCCGTTTTGCGCCCAGTTCAACCCATTTTGTCGCCATTGCGACCGGATCATCGTTGTATACGGTCTCATCACCCATGTTTCCCTGGCGCAAACGGACACATTTGCCGTTTTTAATATCAATCGCGGGAATCAACAACATGGCAGGCTCCCGGCTTGACTTATATGTCGGACACCCTTACTTCCCTGGGTAACAACATGGGAATTTTTGTAAGAAACAGACACATTTGTTGTTAATGTTAGCACAGTATCAGGACAATGCCGGAAAAGTTCTCTACCCCCTAATGCGCTTCATCCCAGTTGGCGCCGATGCCTGTATCAACGACCAGGGGAACCCTGAGTGACGCCGCAGCGGACATCAACCCGCGTATCTCCTGTTCGTACTGCACGACCTCCTCCCGGGCTACCTCGAACACCAGTTCGTCGTGTACCTGCATAATCATCCTGATATTTTTTTCGGAACGCAACAGTTTTTGATCTATTTCAATCATTGCCCGTTTAATAATGTCTGCCGCAGTTCCCTGCATCGGCGCATTGATGGCCGTACGCTCTGCATGTTTGCGTCTGGCGGCATTGCCGGAGTTGATATCAGGCAGGTATAAACGGCGCTTGAAGACGGTCTCAACGTAGCCGTTTTCCTTAGCCTTGCCGCACATGAAATCCATGTATTTTTTTACCGCAGGGTAACGCTCAAAATATGTGTCCATGTACTGTCTGGCCTCGCCTCTGCCAATGCCCAGTTGCCTGGCGAGACCAAATGCCGACATGCCGTAAATCAGGCCGAAGTTGATGGCTTTTGCCGCCCTGCGCTGTTCGGGGACAACGTCGTCGAGACCTGTTCCGAACACCTCGGCAGCGGTTGCCCGGTGAATATCCCTGCCTGCGGTAAACGCGGCTAGCAGGGCGGCATCACCCGACAGGTGCGCCATGATGCGGAGTTCTATCTGGGAATAATCCGCGGCAAGCAACACATTCCCGGGGGAGGCAACGAACGCCCGGCGTATTTTCCTGCCTTCCTCCGTGCGGATCGGGATATTCTGCAAATTGGGGTCCGATGATGATAGCCGGCCCGTGGCGGCCACAGCCTGGTGGTATGAGGTATGGACGCGGCCCGTTACCTGGTTGACCTGTTCAGGCAACCGGTCCGTGTAGGTGGATTTCAGTTTGCTCAACTCCCTGTAACTGAGTATCAACGCCGGCAAATCATGCTCCGCAGCCAGTTCCTGCAACACTGCTTCAGCGGTTGAGGGCTGTCCTGTCGGTGTCTTCGCCAGCACCGGCAGTTGCATTTTGTCGTAGAGGATTTCCTGTATCTGCTTGGGGGAACCGATATTGAAAGGCTGTTGCGCCAGTTCATGGGCTTCCTGCTCCATCTGCTTCATCTGTTGCGCCAGTTCCACGCTCTGTTGCTTCAGCATATCGCTATCGACCATGACACCGTTACGCTCCATGCGCGCGATGACGCCCAGCAGAGGCACCTCAATGCCCTGGTAAACCTCACGCAACCCGGGCTCTTTGGCCAGTTTCGGCCACAGTGTCTGGTGCAGTTGCAGCGTGATGTCCGCGTCCTCCGCGGCATAGGCGGCTGCCTGTTCCACGGGGACCTCGTTGAATGAAACCTGTTTGGCCCCCTTGCCGGCAACGTCCTCGTAGCTGGTAATGGTTTTACCCAGGTATCTTTGCGCCAGGCTGTTCATATCATGACGCGTGGCCACGCTGTCCAGTACGTAGGACTGCAACATTGAATCATGGGCAATGCCGGTCAGATCAACCCCGTAACTGGCCAGGACGTTGCGGTCATATTTCAGGTTCTGCCCGACCTTTTCGTGTTTTTCCGATTCCAGCAGGGGGCGCAGCTTTTCCAGCACCTTGCGGCGCGAGATCTGCCTGGGTGCCCCGTCATGCGTGTGCGCGACGGGAACATAAGCCGCTTCACCTGCCCTGACGGAAAATGACAGGCCCACCAGTTCAGCCTGCATATAATCCAGGCTCGTGGTTTCCGTATCGAGGGAAAAAATGCGCGCCGCGGCCAACTTGTCGACCCAGCCCTCCAACTGTTCGACGGTGAATACCGTTTCATAACTCTGATCGTCTGTTTGCGCAACTTCCGCCGAGTGTCCGTCGCTGTCCGGACCTGCATCCCCGTGTGCCGTTTGTTCCCGGAATGACGGCTGTTCTCTGGCGCCGCCGTTGGTCTCAGGCAACCAGCTTCTGAAACCCCAACGCCGGTAATGTTCTCTCAGGGCGATTTGATCCTGGTCACCGATGAGCAACTGCTGCGGTTCCACCGGCAGTTCCAGGTCGGACTTCAGGGTAACGAGTTGCCTGCTTAATGGAATCTGACCCAGGTTCTCGCGCAGGTACTCTCCGACCTTGCCGCCGAAACTGTCCGCATTGGCAACGATCTCATCCAGGCTGCCGTGTTGCGCCAACCACTTGACTGCAGTTTTGGGCCCCACTTTCGGAATGCCCGGTACATTGTCCGACGTGTCGCCGGTCAAGGTCAGGTAATCGATGATGCGATCCGGCGGCACCCCGTATTTTTCAATCACACCGGCGCGGTCATAGCGGGTATTGTTCATGGTATTGATCAGGTGGATATCATCATCAACAATTTGTGCCAGGTCCTTGTCGCCGGTGGAAACAAGGACCCTGAAGCCCGCCTGGCTTGCCCGCGCCGCCAGGGTTGCAATCACGTCGTCCGCTTCCACACCGTCAATCCGCAGCAGGGGTACGCCCAGGGCCTGGATAATTTCATGCAACGGCTCGATCTGGGCTACCAGATCAGGCGGCGCCGGGGGACGATTGGCCTTGTATGGCGGATACAGGTCGTTACGAAAGGTTTTCCCCTTGGCATCGAAAACGGCGGCGAAGCAGTCCGGCTGTTCGTCCCGGATCAGCTTGCGCAACATGTTGATAACGCCAAAGATCGCGCCGGTCGGCTCATTTGCGGCGTTGGTGAGACCCGGCATGGCATGATAGGCTCGAAACAGGTAGTAGGACCCGTCTACCAGCGTTAATAATTTCTTTGGCATAATCATGCATTATAATGAAACACGCTTTGAAAGTTGCCAATATTCACTGTACTCTTCATCTACCTCGGACATCCATTAAACAAACCGGAAAAAACAATGAAAAATCTTGTCGTCAGTATATTCAGCCTGTTACTGGCCGGCGCGGCCGTTGCGCAGACTTACGAGGATGAAGAGCTTGCCCCGGTGCCCGCACCACCGGAACTGCCTGATCCGATCCAGAGCGGCCAGGCCATCGAACCACAGGTGACTATCATCCGCAGGGACGACGCCATCATAGAGGAATACCGCCTGGACGGACGCCATTACATGACCAAGATCACACCCGCGGCAGGGCTCGCCTACTACCTGGTGGACCGGGATGGGGACGGCCAGATGGAAACCCGGATGAGTGAGATCTACGACGACTTTTCCGTGCCGCAGTGGGTGTTGTTCAGCTGGTGATGTAACCGCTTCCCTGACTTCCGTCAAGGTGGCGGACACGGTCAGGGCAACAGGAATATCGTAGCGAGACCAAGGAAGGTCATGAAGCCCACCACGTCAGTTACCGTAATAAGTATGACCCCGCCGGCAATAGCCGGATCGATACCCATTCTTTTCAGGACCAGCGGGATTGCGGTTCCGGCCAGTGCTGCAACCACCAGGTTGATTATCATTGCCAGGCCGATGATCAGGCCAAGCCCGCGGTCGCCGAACCAGAGTGTGGCGACGCCGGCGACGACCGCCGCCCACAGCGCGCCGTTGAACAATCCGACCGCCAGTTCCTTCAACAGGAGCGAACGGGCATTTTTTCTGGAGATCTGTCCCAGCGCCAGGCCGCGGATGGAGATGGTGAGACTCTGACTGCCGGCGATGCCGCCCATGGCGGCGACGATAGGCATGAGGATCGCCAGCGCCACCAGTTCCTGTATGGACGCCTCAAACCGGCCGATCACCCAGGCCGCAAGAAAAACACCGAGCAGGCTGAGCGCCAGCCAGACGGCGCGCCGGCGGGTGCTTGACAGGACCGAGGAAAAGATATCGTCGTCGCCCAGGCCGACCATACTGCGCATGGTCTGTTCCGCCCGTTCCTGGATCACGTCCACCACGTCATCGACGGTGATCCTGCCGAGCAGTCTCTTGTCCCGGTCCAGCACCGCAGCGGAAATCAGGTCGCGCTGCTCAAACAGTCGCGCCACGTCTTCAGCCGGCATGTCGGCGGGAATACCGACCCCCTCATACATATGCTCGCCGACACTGTCTTCCGATCTGTTGACCAGCACGTCAGCCAGCGAGAGCAACCCCAGGTACTGGTTTTTCCGGTCAACGACGATCAGGCTGTCGGTATGTTCGGGCACCTCGCCCAGTTGTCTCAGGTAACGCGCCACGACGTCCAGCGACACGTCCGCGCGCACCGAAACTGCATCGATATCCATAAGGCCGCCTGCCGTGTCCTCGGGGTAAGACAACACCGACGCAATGCGTTCCCGGTTTTGCGCGTCCATGGACTGCAATACGCTGTCAACCACATCTTCAGGCAGATCCTGCAAGATATCCGCCACTTCGTCCGTATCCAGATCCTTGGTAACATCCGCCACCTCCTGGGGTTGCATCCGTTCCAGCAGTCCGGCCCTGACCGCGTCCTGAACTTCGGTCAATACGTCACCTTCAACCTCCCGGTCGACCAGTTCCCAGAGTACCCTCCTGGAACGTCCGGGGAGGCTTTCCAGCAAGTCTGCAATCTCCGACGGGTGGAACGATTCCAGCATCGACCTGACCTGAGCCAGGTCGCCGCTCTCCAGGCGTTCAAACAGCGCTTCTTGTCGGGACAGTTCACTCATGGGCGTAAGAATAGAGTAAATTGGGGCAGAATTGAAATCGATCCCGGGCGTCCGGCACCGTCGACTGGTTTTAAACGGGCGGCGTCTGCATCGGGGTTGGCCGGGATGTCCCGGTCAATGGATTAGACCGCGACCTGGTTATGCAGATTGCAACTGCATCAACAGTGCTTCAACTTCCGCCCCCGACCGGGCCTGCAGTGCTGCGCCTGCAACAGGCGTCAGCCTGTCCAGGTCGCTCTCGATGATGGTTTTCTTGACTTCCAGCAGGTAGGCCGGATGCACGCTGAACTCGCGCAGCCCCAGACCCAGCAATAATTGCGTAAACCTGTTGTCCCCCGCCATTTCGCCGCACATGGCCACGGGGATGTCCGCCCTGGCGCCTGCTTCAAGGGTCATGTGTATCAGCCGCAAAACGGCCGGGTGCAGGGGTTCATAGAGATAGTTCACTTCATCATCAACCCGGTCAATGGCCATGGTGTACTGGATCAGGTCGTTCGTGCCGATAGAGAGGAAATCCAGTTCATCGGCGAAAATATCCGCACAGATGGCGGCAGCCGGCACCTCAACCATGGCGCCGACGGGGATGTTCTCGTCAAATCCAAGTTGTTGCCTGTGCAGTTCCGTCTTTATCTCTTCGATCATCTCCAACACCTGCCTGGTTTCCTGAATGTTCGATAACATGGGGATCATCAAGCGGACTTCCCCGTGGGCGGAAGCGCGCAGGATAGCCCTTAACTGTGGCCGGAATAACGCGGGCTCCTTCAGGCACAGGCGTATGGCCCGCAGCCCCAGCGCCGGGTTTGACTGGACCGGACCTTCCTGCCTGCCGCCGTCCACCTGTTTGTCCGCGCCCAGGTCCAGGGTCCGGATGGTCAGCGGCAGACCCGCCATCGTATCGAGCACACCCAGGTAGGTTTCATAATGCTCTTCTTCCTCGGGGGGCGCTTCACGGTTCATGTAAAGGAACTCCGTCCTGTACAACCCCACGCCGCTGGCGCCGACTTCCCGGACGGTTTCAAAATCCCGCGGCAGTTCAATATTCGCCTGCAACCTGACAGACTCACCGTCCCGGGTTCTGGCCGGCGACTCTCTCAACTGGATCAGGCTGGCATAATATTTCTTCTCTTCCTCTTGCTGCTGCCGGTAGTAGCGCAGGCTGAGTTCGTCCGGGTCGATCAGCATGACGCCCGTGTTGCCGTCCACGATAACCAGGTCGTCTTCACGGGCAATCCGCCTGGCATCGTGCATACTGATTATTGCGGGGACCGCCAGGCTGCGGGCGAGTATGGCGGTGTGCGACGTGGGTCCGCCGTATTCCGTGACGAAGGCGACAATGCCGTGATGCTGCATCAGGACCGTATCGGCCGGCGCCAGGTCGTCGGCTATCAGGATATACCCGTTCAGGCGGCTGTCGGGTTCTTCATGCTTCAACGGTTTATGTTTCAATAATATTCTCTGGATTCGGTTGACGACATGGTCGATATCATCCTTGCGGGTGCGCAGGTATGCATCTTCCATTTCATCAAACACGTGTACCAGGGTATCCCGCTGCAATTTCAGCGCCCACTCCGCGTTGTGCCCGGAGGTCCGGATCAAATGCAACGGTTCATGGGTCAGGACGGTGTCGTCGAGCATCAACAGGTGTGTATCTATGAACGGGGCGATACCCGGTGAGGTTGTCGCAGGAATGTGATCGCGAATGGCCCGCAACTGTTGTTTGGCCTGGCTGACAGCTTCGAGGAGGCGGCGTGTTTCCGTTTCGATCTGATCCTGCTCAATGTGGTATTCGGGGATGTCAAGGCGGTCCCGTTCGATGATATGCACCCGGCCGACGGCTATGCCGCGGGAGACTCCCATGCCGTGTAAGGACAGCGTCATATGTCCTCACCAAATCGATCTTCTATCAGTCTCAGCAACGCCATAAGCGCTTTATCCTCGTCTCTTCCCCGCACGATTAACTCAACTGACGACCCCCTGGCCGCGGCGAGCATCATCAAGCCCATGATGCTTTTCCCGTTGACGGTATTTTCACCCGAACTGATCTCGATTTCAGATTCGAATGCGGACGCCGTTTCCACGAAACGCGCCGCGGCACGGGCGTGCAAACCCAACTTGTTGACAATTACAACGGTTTTTTTCTGCAACCCAGGTCAGCCGGTCAGTAGTCCGTAAATCGCTTCTTCGGACTCTTCCCGCCGGAGCTGCGTCAGGAATTCCGGTTGATTGAACATTTCGGCAAGCTGCGCCAGAACCTGCAAGTGTTCTTCCGTTGAGTGTTCCGGCACCAGCAAGGCGAAGATCAAATCAACCGGTTGCTGATCCACGGCATCGTAATCCACGCCTTGTTTCAACTTGATAAACGCGGCAATGGTGGAAAGACCATCCTTCAAGCGCCCGTGGGGTATGGCGATTCCGTTCCCCAACCCGGTGCCACCCAATCGTTCCCGGGTCAGCAGGCTGTTGAATACCTCCTGCTCGTCAAGCCTGATGCTGGCGCCGGCAATTAACCCGGAGAGGGCTTCCAGCGCGGCTTTCTTGCTGGATAGATTTACGTTACATATAATCCGTTCGCTCGTCAGGATATCTGATATCCGCATTTGTGACTCAGGTTCTGGAATCCGTACAATCAGGGCAACAGTGATTATCCCCTGTGAGCCGATAATTTCTCTTTGTGTTTCTTCACTTGCCGGTCGAGTTTGTCAATCAACCTGTCAATGGCCGCGTACATGTCATTGTGTTCCGCATCGGCGTACAGATTACCACGATTTACGTGAACGGTTGCTTCCGCCATCTTCCGTTCCTTTTCCACCTTCAAGACGACGTGTGCAGTGATGACGTGGTCAAAATGGCGCTCTATGCGGTGCAGTTTTGTTGCAACGTAGGAGCGCAGCGCGGGGGTTACGTTCAAGTGGTGGCCGGATACGTTGATTTGCATGTTATCCTCATAATGGTCAGTGTTAAAAAATCCTGTTCAGGTCTCTGCCGGAAATACCCGGCTATTAACGATCAGAGCCTGTACAAACTGGCTCTTTTCCTTTCACTTGATGACGGAATAGACATCGATTCACGGTATTTGGCGATAGTCCTGCGCGCCACCTGAATGCCTTGCCCTGACAGCAGTCTGGCGAGTTTACTGTCGCTCAGGGGTTTTTCCGGTTTCTCCGCCTGTATGTATTTTTTGAGCAGTGCCCGGATCGCCGTAGATGAACAGGTTCCGCCCTGTTCCGTGCTGACATGACTGGAAAAAAAATATTTCAATTCAAATACGCCTCTTGGCGTGTGCATGTACTTTCTGGTGGTAACGCGGGAAATCGTTGAATCATGCAGCCCGAGGTTGTCTGCAACATCGTGCAGTACCAGCGGCTTCATCGCCTCTTCGCCGTATTCCAGGAACGCGCGCTGCCTTTCGACTATGCAGGTGGCAACCCGCAACAGGGTCTCGCTGCGACTCTGGAGGCTTTTGATAAACCAGCGGGCTTCCTGCAAATGATTTTTCAGCGAGGTATTATCCTCGCTGTTGTCTGCGCGGCGGATCATGCCGGCATAGTGCGAATTTATTCTCAAGCGCGGCAGCGCGTCCGTATTGAGTTCCACCTTCCATGCATCCCCGGCCTTTTTTACCAGCACGTCCGGTATCACGTACTCGGCTTTATCTTCCTGCAGCTGTGAGCCCGGACGCGGGCGCAATGATTGTATCAGTCCGACCACCTGCTCCAACTCTTCCCTGTTGAGTTTCATGCGCTTCATCAACTGTTTGTAATCATGCTGCGCCAGTAACTGGATATGCTGGCTGACCAGCGTCCGGGCCTCGGCCAGCCAGGGAGTGCCGGGTTCAAGTTGCGCCAGTTGCAGGCCCAGGCACTCGGCCAGGTCGCGGGCGCCCACCCCCGCCGGTTCCAGGGTTTGAATCAAATGGAGTACCGCCTCAATCTCCTCAGGTTCGGTATCCAGGTCGGCTGACAGGGTAGCGCAGATCTCTTCCAGGTTTAAGGTCAGGTAACCATCGTCATTGATGGCATCGACCAGGGCGATGGCAATCGCCTTGTCGGCTACCGATAACGTGATCAGGTTAAGCTGGGACAGCAGGTGGCGCTGCAGGTTTCGCTCCCCATTATCCTGGTATTCCTGCTCGTAGTACTCCGCCAGGCCGCCATCATGGGAATAGTGCGTCGTGGCATCATAGATATCTTCCCAGGCCGTATCCACCGGCAACTCTTCGGGAATACTCTCATGGGCAAAGGCCTCGGGATAGTCCTCCCCGTTGAGTTCCGAAGCGTCAGGTTCCGGCACGCCTGCCTGCAGGTCGGCTGCATCATCTTCATCCAACTCCAGCATCATGTTGGAATCCAGCGCCCCCTGGATCTCCAGGTTCAATTCCAGGCTGGACAACTGCAACAGCCTGATGGCTTGCTGCAGTTGCGGAGTCATGGTCAGACCCTGACTTAAATTTATTCCCAGTGATTGCTTCATACTATGAAGTTTAGCGCAAAATAACGGTTATGCCCCATCTTGTCCGCCCGGATTCGGGATTGAGCTATAACCTGAATTCGAAACCCAGATAGACGTCTCTCACAGTTTCATTGGCAAGTATTTCATCCGGTGTTCCCTCGGCCAGGATCCTGCCTTCATTGACAATATAAACCCGGTCGCAGGCGCCCAGCGCCTCCCAGACATTGTGATCGGTGATCAGGATACCAATGCCTTTTTCCCGCAGGTAACCCGTTATCCGTTGAATGTCGTTGATGGAAATAGGGTCAATCCCGGCAAAAGGCTCATCAAGCAACAGGAATTGCGGCTCGGTGGCCAGTGCCCGGGCAATCTCCACGCGCCGCCGCTCACCGCCGGAAAGACTCATGCCCAGGCTGTCACGCAGGTGGGACACGTGAAACTCGTGCAGCAGCGCCTCCATGCGCCGTCTCGCCTCTGCCTTGCTCGTGTTTTTGCGTAACTCCAGCACTGCCAGGATATTTTCTTCAACGGTGAGTTTACGAAAGATAGACGACTCCTGGGGCAGGTATCCCAATCCCAGTCGCGCCCGTTTTTCCATAGGCAACAGGCTGATATCCTTGTCATCCAGGTATATCTCGCCCTTGTCACAGGGAAGCAGGCCCACAATCATGTGAAAACTGGTGGTTTTGCCCGCCCCGTTGGGGCCTAACAGCCCGACAATTTCACTGCTGTTGATGGTCAGGCTGATATCGCTCACCACCTGTCGCGAACGAAATGTTTTGGAGATGCTCTGAACGGATAAAACACTCATGCGTTTGTCTGGGCGGACTTTACGATCCGTCTTCTTTCTTCTTCTTGATGATCAGCTTCACCCGGCTCTTTTGTTGCGTTTCCTGCCCTTCACCACCCCCGGGGCGACTCCAGGCCTTCACCCGGCTGAGTTCCGTATTGTACTCTATCCTTTCCCCGACCAGTGTCGAGGATTCCTGTTTTACCCAGGCATCCCGGATTAACACAACCAGGTTTTTCAGTTCGTAATACTCCATTCTCATTGCCTTCGCCTGGTCGTGTACCGTACTGTTGTCGGGCAATTGCTGATACGTGGCCGGATTGCCTTCCATAATGAGGTGATCCAGTTCATCCCCGCCCTTGCTGTAAACCGTCATGACATCGCCCGTCATGTGGATGGACCCCTGCCTGACAATAACATTGCCGCGGTAAATGCTGACGTCATTCAGGTCATCAAGTTCCGCCTCGTCCGCCTCGACTTCAATCGGCTGGTCCTTGTCCGTCGACAACGGGTATGCCGCCAGGCAACCCAGCAGGCAGAACAACCCGACTACAGCGCTAACTGCCCGACGCGGTATTAATGGTAGTTTTTTCATGTTTGATTACTTCCAGTCGACTCTGTGGTAAATATGCACGCATACCGATTCCCGTTATTACCGCATTATTGGTAACAATGGTTGCCTGACGGTCCGTCTCCGCATATTCATCATCCAGCGACACTTTGACATGGGACGTACTGACTTCCAGAGTAGGGCTGCCTGTATCATCGTATTCCCACATTTTTACTATACCGTATAACAGAATAGTATCATCATCTCCATCCAGGCGGCCTTTTTCTGCGTTAATGTACAAAGGAAATTCATCTTCACGGAAGATTTCCATACGCGGCATGACCAGTTCGGTGCTGTTATCCAGGGGATAATGCGCCAGGTAATCCGCCGACAGTTTGTTCTTTCGTGTGCCGTCCGGGTGCATTGTCAACGTGGTAAAGTCCTCCATGTAATAATCCGGCGCGCGCGTGTCGGCACGGAAAGCGCGTCTGCCCGGGTCCTCGGACAACCATTTCAGCAACCAGGCGCTGCCCGCGGCCGCGCCGATTAATAATGCGAGGATGAACAGGCGTTGAACCATACCGGTCAGACCACCTGTGCGCGCAGCAGATCGTGCATGTTCAGAACGCCAACCAGTTGCCGCTCCTTATCCAGTACCAGCAAGGCATTGATCCTGTATTCTTCCATCATCCGTAACGCCTCGGCAGCCAGGCAGGTTGCGGCGATGGTCTTGCCGTTCCTGGTCATTACCTCCCCGGTAGTGGTTGTCTGCAGGTCGAATCCGGCATCCAGGGTCCTGCGCAGGTCGCCGTCGGTGAATACCCCTGTTACTTCACCGCTTTCATTGAGCACCGCCGTCATCCCCAAACCTTTTGCGCTCATTTCCAGCAACGTCTGCTTCACCGTCGTCTGCTCGCTCACACGGGGAATTTCAGCGCCGGTATGCATGATGTCCCTGACGCCCAGCAATCGTCTTCCCAATGACCCTCCCGGGTGGGACCGGGCAAAATCCTCGGTGCTGAAACCGCGCGCCTCAAGCAGCGCGACGGCAAGGGCGTCCCCCAGGACCAGGCAGGCCGTGGTGCTGGCTGTCGGCGCCAGGCCCAGCGGGCAGGCCTCCCTGGCGACACTGACGTCCAGACACGCGGCCGCGGCTTTGCCCAGGGTGGATGCGGGATTGCCGGTCAGCGCGATGAGCGGGATATCCAGACGTTTAATAACCGGTAACAGGGTGACGATCTCGCCGGTCTCACCGGAATTGGACAGGGCAATGACCACATCATCCCCGGTAATCATGCCCAGGTCGCCATGGCCGGCTTCGCCCGGATGGACAAAGAATGACGGTGTGCCGGTACTGGCCAGGGTGGCTGCGATCTTGTGGCCGATATGGCCGGACTTTCCCATGCCCAGAACCACGACCCTGCCCGTGCATTCCAGCATCAACCGGCAGGCGTTGACAAAATGGTTGTCAATGCGTTGTTCCAGGTCGCCGACCGCCTGCCGTTCCGTCTCAATGACCGCGCGTGCACTGCGCATAAGGTCGTCAGGGGCCGGGTGATTGTCGGATCTATCCGGCATGATTGATGGTGTCCTGAACTGCAGGCGCTGTCTCTGCAGGGTTGTAGACAGTCAATGAGTTCTCAGGATCTGACACTTTTTCCTCCTGGTCCCGAACCGGTTTACCCCAGAAACAACCAGTACTGGTAACCGGCAAAACATAACAGCAGCACGGTGCCTTCCAGGCGGCTGAACCTGTTTTTGCTGGAATAAAACACCATCCATCCCATTAACAGGGTTAAACCCGCCATAATCGGAAAGTCCCGCAGCAGGACTTCTTTACCGAAATTATCCGGGTAAATAATACACGGAATACCCAATACCATCAGCATATTAAACATATTGGAACCGATAATGTTGCCAATGGCGATATCTATTTCTTTTTTTGCAACACTCATGAGGGATGCGGCAAGTTCCGGCAAACTGGTCCCCACCGCGATGATGGTCAGACCAATCACCAGGTCATCTACGCCAATTTCCCTGGCAATATAGACCGCTCCCCGCACCAGTAGTTCAGCGCCCAGCAACAGGATCACCAGGCCGACCAGTATCAAGACGGCGGATTTCAAGAGGCTCGGGGCCTGTTTCGATTCCTCATCCCGCGGCGCTGACCGGGCCTCCTCTCTTGCCTTTCTTACAATCCAGAAAAGCATCAGGGCAAGCACCCCCAGCAACAACATCCCGTCGCCGCGTTCCAGGCGCAGGTCAAGCATCACCAGCAGCGCAACAAGCATAGCCGCGCACATCAGGATAAATTCACGGGTCAGGGTCTGCGACTGGACCAGCAGGGGTGTGAACAGCGCGGTCGCTCCCAGCACCAGGCCGACGTTGGCGATATTGGACCCCAGGGCATTGCCGATGGCGATGCGGGTTTTCTCGTCCCATGCGGCAACGCCTCCCACCAGAACTTCCGGCATGGAGGTTGCAATACCCACAATGGTCAAACCGATGATCAAGGGCGGCACACCCAGCGCGCGTGCGCTGCCTGACGCGCCTGAAACAAACCGGTCCGCCCCCAGCACCAGCAGGAACAGGCCGCCCAGCACTGCCGCTATTGCCGTTAACATATGCCCATGTCCTTGGCCCGGTCAGCCCGGCGCGGACCGTTCCATGTCCGCGTTATCCGTAGCTTCCTTCCATCGATATCGCACTGAGGATACAATAGCCGCTCCTTTACCTGATTTGAGTTGATAAAATGATACACTGGCTTTTTCTTGCTGCAGCAATTCTGTTAGAGGTTGCCGGGACCGTGTCCATGAAACTGTCCGAAGGGTTTACCCGGCTGCTCCCGTCGATCCTGTTGTTCGTCTTTTATGCCGCATCGTTTACGGCCCTGACTTTTTCCCTTAAAAGGATCGACCTGAGCATAGCCTACACGGTTTGGGCCGGTGTTGGAACCGCCTTGATAGCCCTGGTGGGCATACTCTATTTCCGCGAACCGGTGACCATGATGAAAACCATGAGTATCTGTCTGATTATCATGGGCGTTGTCGGTTTGAGCCTGGACAAGACAGTCACTTCAGTCTGATAGTAGCGAAATCTGCAGATGCGGGCAATGATACTGGCGGCGGGGGGAGGCAGGAGAATGCGCCCCCTGACCGATAACTGTCCCAAACCCCTGTTACCCGTGGCCGGCAAGCCGTTGTTGCAATATCACGTGGAAGCGCTGGCCGGGGCGGGTTTCAAAGAACTGGTGATCAATCATGCCCGCTTCGGCGACCGGATTGAATCATTCCTTGGGGACGGCGGCGCCTTCGGTGTAAGTATCCGCTATTCAGCCGAAGGCAACAGCCCCCTGGAGACCGGCGGCGGCATTAAACAGGCATTGCCGCTGCTGGGTGACGACCCGTTCCTGGTGGTCAACGGCGATATCTGGACCGATTTCCCCCTTGACACGTTGCCCGCGGCCCTGGCCGGCCAGGCGCACCTGGTCCTCGTGCCAAATCCGCCGCACCATCCCCGGGGCGATTTTGCCCTGGCGGCAGGAAACGTCCATAACAGCGGCCAACCCAGGTACACCTTCAGCGGCATCGGCGTCTATCATCCTTCCCTGTTTACTCCAATTAATGAGCAGAAATTCCCCCTGGCGCCGCTATTGCGTCAAGCCATGGAAAACCGCAAGGTTACGGGAGAACTGCATAGCGGAAGCTGGTTCGATATCGGCACGCCCGAGCGTATGGCGGCGCTGGAGAGTTACCTGGCCGAAACAGCCGGCTGAGTTAAAGCCAGCCGGATCAAATCAATGGGGTCAGACTCGATTGATTTTGTTCAGTTGACCGGGGTCATGTCCTCGGGAACCGACACCGTGGCCAGTTGTCTCAACCGCTCCTGTGCCAGGCGCGCGGCTGTGGTCCCCGGGTATTGCTGGATCAACTCCTCCAACTGCTGTTTTGCCGGTTCGATCAGGCCCAGCTCATGCTGGCAGTATCCTGCCTTCAATTTTGCCTGGGCCAGTTTCGGGCTGTCGGGGTAGTTCTGCAGCAGGGCGCGGTATTCCTGCAGCGCCTGTTCAAACAGGCCGTTGACAAAATAAGCCTCGCCCAGCCAGAACTGGGCGTTGTCGGCGTATTCACTGTCGGGATAACCCGCAAGGAATTCGCGGAACGCGCGCACGGACCGTTCATACCGGGATTGCTTTAACAGGTTGAAGGCGTTCTGGTATTCCGCCTGGATCCGTTCCGCATCCGCCGGCGCAGCCGGATCAGACTGGACCGGACCCTCGGCCGTCGATAGATCCTGCCCGGGGGCTGGCGCCGCAACAGTGTCTTCCTGTCCGGAACCAGGTTCTGCCGGCTGATCCCGGGGAACGGCTGGGGAACCGGTTTCCTCACCGGTCATCCCCTCCACCGGGTCCTGCTCGACCAGTTCCAGGGTCAACGTGGTATCGGCCTGTTGCCCCCCGCCTGTTGCCTCCGGTTCGCTGAAGGGCGACAGGGTCTGCAACGGCGGCCCGGCTTCACCGGTCAACGGGTCGATAGCGCCCGCCTGCGGGATTTCGATACGCTGCAGGCGCTGGTCAATGTCGGTGTACAAATCCCGTTGCCGTTTTTTAATCTGCTCAAGCACATGGTTCTGTACTTCCACCTCCCCGCGCAAACGGCTTATTTCCATCTCCAGGGCCTCTAACTGCTGCAACATCTCCAGCAGTCCCTGGTTGCTGAGCATCTGCTCGATAGTCTGCAACCGCGCCAGGATCGATGCTTCGGTATCCACGGCGTCCTGCGCATGCAGGCCGGAAACACCCGTCAGCGAAACGGTCAGCAGGACCGCCAGCAGTCTTTCAAACCGCATCGTTCAGCAACTCAGTAGACGAACTCCACGCGCCTGTTCTGGCTCCAGGCCTGTTCATCATGCCCGGGGTCGGCAGGCCGTTCCTCTCCGTAACTTACCGTCCTGACCTGTTCGGGAGATGCACCCAGCACAACAAGCTGTTTTTTGACCGCCTGCGCACGCCGCTCGCCCAGGGCCAGGTTGTATTCACGGGAACCGCGCTCATCGGCATGCCCTTCCAGCGTGGCAACAACACCCGGGCTGGCCTGCAGGAACGCGGCATGGGCCTGGATAACTTCCTCAAACTGTGCGAGTACGGTACTGCTGTCATATTCAAAATATATGATGCGCACAGACAGCAGGCTGTCCGGGTTGTCAAGCTGCTGCAGCGCGCTGGCCTGATCGCCCTCCGCGCCGAATGCCTGTGCCTCACTGCCGGCATCCGCGCCTGCGGCGCCGTCATCTGTCATTTCGGCGCTGTCCGACTTGTCCACGACTTCGGGGCCCGTATCTTGCTCAGGGGTTGTCTCACAGGCCGTGATAAATATACCCAGGACAAGCAACAGCATAATTCTTTTGGTCATAATCGTTCTCCGGTTTCTAGTACCCTTTCCAGTTAATATTGACATGTTCAGAGCTACACAGCAACGCCAAGACAAGGCGCAGCCCGCAGAGAATGGCGCGCCCTTGTCAAGGGCTGCAACGCCGTATTGGCGTCGCTGTGTGGCTCCCTGCGGGCGGGCCGGGAAGCGGTCGCCCGCGGCGTTACGCCGCTGGGCAAGGACGCGCCATTCCCGGCACAGCGTGCCTTGCGCTCAACCGCTTCCCGGCCCGCTGAACATGTCAATATTAACTGGAAAGGGTACTAGGTCAAAGAATAGCATTCATTGGCGGATAAGTTGATTCATATTCAGTCTGGCGGGAACGGCCCCCAGGCAGGTTCCCTGACCTCGCCGTCCTGCAGGGCCAGGCGCTGGTGCACGCGCCCATCGGCCGAGACCGCAGCAAGTTCGGACCCGCGCCGGCCGTTCGTGGCGTAGATGATCATGCTGCCGTTAGGTGAAAAACTGGGGGACTCATCCAGCCGGTTCTTCGTCAGTATACTCAGGTAGCCGCTGTCAAGGTCCAGGTAGCCAATCCGGTAGAAGCCGTTATTGCCGTGCACCATGGTGACGCCCGTTCCATCCGGGGAGTAACGCGGCCGGGCAAAATAAGCTCCCTCAAAAGTAAGCCGCCTGGGCGCGCCGCCCTGCAGATCGACCTCGTAAATCTGTGGCGTGCCGCCCCGGTCCGATGTAAAAATAAGCCGGTTGCCGTCCGGCGACCAGTTCGGCTCCGTGTCGATGGCCCGGTTATGGGTTATACGCTGTAACGAGTTGGTGGAAAGGTGCAGCACAAAGATTTCCGGATCGCCTTCCTTGGACAACGTCAGCGCCAGTCTGCCGCCGTCCGGGGAGAACGCCGGCGCACTGTTTATCCCGTTGTGAGAGGCGACTTCGTTCCTCTCCCCGGTGCGGATGTTCTGGACAAATACCGATGAGTTGTTCCCTTCGAAAGAAACGTAGGCGAGGGACTCACCGTCCGGCGACCAGGCCGGCGACATCAGGGACTGGTCGGATTCGAGCAGGACCTGCGGGTTGAAGCCGTCGGCATCTGCTATTTGCAGGCTGTGACGTTCTTCTCCTGCGGCGTCCTGTTTGACCGTGACGTAGGCAATGCGCGTATCGAATGCGCCGCGCACGCCGGTCAACTTTTCAAATATGAGGTCGCTGATCCGGTGCGCGGTGCGGCGCAGTTGTGTGCGTCCGGCCTTGATGCGAAAACCGGTGAGCTGCGCTTCCTTGTAGGCGTCGAGCAACCTGAATTCAATTTCAAAATCACCCGCTTGCGTCTGCTTCAGGTTACCGATGACGATGTTTTCCATGCGTAACAACTGCCAGTCGCTGAAATTGACATGCCCGAATTCCTCGGGATGCTGCGGCATATCCGACTCGTTCATGGTGACAAAACGGCCGCTCCTTTCCAGGTCGTTGGCAATGGTTACGTGCAGGTCTATAGGTTGCTCGCCGGGAATGCCGTTCCAACCAAACGGGATTACCGCGATGGGCAGCGCATTTTCAACGCCGGTATCAATGATGATTTCCAGTTCGCCCTGGGCCTGGGCACCGGACATGCCCAGCAACATGGTCAACAGCAGGCGGCAAATATATCTCACGTCATCACTCCTCGGGCTTGAATACGAAATTGAATTTTCTCAGGCGCAGGCGGTCGAGAGTAGCCGGGTCCGCAGGCAACGGCAACGGCGAGGCTTTCTCGACCGCGGTGACGGCCCTGCGGTCAAACACCTCGTTGCCGCTTGTTTTACTCACGGTCACACTGATCACCTCGCCCCCGGGGACGGTCTGCACCGCCAATGTACACTCCAGCCCCCTGGGCAGGCCGGTTTTATTAAAATTGCCTGCAACCACCTGGTAAATCTCCGCGACGATATTCTGCAGGGTTATTTTGTCCTTTGCACGCTGTTCCTGTGCGAGCTGCTTACGCTGTGCCGCCGCTTCAGCCTGTTTTCTCTTTTCCTCTTCCTGCCTTTTCCGTTCCGCCTCGGCCTTGCGCTTTTCCTGTTCCAGGCGCGCCTGTTCCGCCTGGGCCTTGCGGTTCTCTTCCTCTATGCGTTTCAATTCCGCCTGCGCCTTGAGCTTATCCTGTTCTATGCGCCGGCGCTCCGTTGCGGTCCTGCGTTCTTCCTCCTTGCGTTGCTGTTCAGCCTGGGCCTTGCGTTGTTCCTCTTCCTTGCGTTTTCGCTCCGCGGCCTGTTTTTTCTGTTCTTCCTCTTTACGTCTCTTCTCCACCGCGCTGGCTTGCTGTTCCAGGTCCTTCAGCTTTTGCTCCATGGCCCGCTGTTTTTCCTGCTCCTGCTCCCTGAGCCGCTGTATCTCTTTTTCAACTTCCTGCTCATCCACGGTAACCGCTTCGACTATGTTTTCCTGGGGCTGCGGTTTGAATACCGGCGTACGCTCGGCATCAAAATTAGCGACCAGCGCCGAGATAACGACTGCATGCAGTGCCAGTGAATAGAGAAGCGATCGCAGTGTCAGAAATTGCATGGCGCATCACTGTTCCGGCGGCTCGGTAATCAGGCCGATACCTTTCACTCCGGCGCCTTGCAGCAGGGCCATGGCCTGCACGACCCGTCCGTAGTTGACGCCGGTATCTCCTTTTACCAGCACCGGAAGTTTGGGTCGATACTTGACCAGTGCGCCGACCCGGTTAACCAGTACTTCGGCAGAGACCGGCTGGTCCGGGTCCTCTCCGTAGTTGATGAAAAAATTCCCCGCCGCATCCACACTGACGATTACCGGGTCATTGTCACTGGCCGGCAACGGTTCCGAAGGCACTTGCGGCAGGTCGATTTTCACTCCCTGGCTGAGCAGCGGTGCGGTGATCATGAATATGATCAGCAATACCAGCATGACATCGATATAGGGAACGACGTTTATCTCTGACATGGGACGTTTTCGGTTTCGGTGTCGCATGGGCGCGCGCTCAACTGTGCGCCTGCCGGTGCAGGATGGCGGAAAACTCTTCTATGAACGTGTCGTAGCGGTTCAGCAGCCTTTCCACGTCGCTGGAAAAACGGTTATAGGCAATCACCGCGGGAATGGCGGCAAACAGTCCCATTGCGGTGGCAACCAGGGCTTCCGCTATGCCCGGGGC
>MKWU01002345.1_pt1 | contig 28796 bp, 32 predicted proteins | sample 809101 | NCBI WGS metagenome assembly MKWU01 (sample SAMN05860141, study PRJNA318959) | sponge metagenome | host: Aplysina aerophoba | place: Slovenia: Piran, Adriatic Sea, Gulf of Piran | collected 2013-05-07 | reverse complement strand
GGAACTGACCACCAACAACCACCGGATCACGCTCACCACCCGACGCACCCCCCTACAAACCCGGGCACTCGCCGCTATCGGAGTCGACACCCGCACCTGGGACAAAGCCACCATCACCTAACCCCACCATCGGCCTCAAACACCGAATGTAGTGGAAACACCTTCTTCGCGTATGCCTCCTGACCTGGTAAAACACCAAACCACCCGCCAAACTCGGGTCAGAAGTCGATCGAAAGGCCGTGGCCTTCACTGTGGTGCCGTTTAGTCAAGGTTTCGTTGGTGTTGTTCCCACACCTGGTCGATGAGGTAGCCAGTAGCGGCCGAGATAAGACGAGGTGGGTAAGCCTGCTCTACTAAGTTGTAAAGGTCTTCTTTTGATTGCACCCTGGAGGCTCGGACCAACGCAGGGATGTCGTATTTATCTATGTCCCGGCCCGACACCAACTTCATTGTGAGGACGTAGCTGGCCGGCGCGGCAAACACCCGCAGTCGTGTTCCCTCGAACACAGCTATGGGCTGCTCTACCTCGCTGGCTGGAGCCTTCAGCTTTGCGGCATCGTTGAACCAATCGTGTTCGGTCGTAGTCTCGGGCTACGCGGGCTACGGCCTTCCGTAACTGTGGAGTCATTCCTTCAGAGACGATGTCTACGTCGTTGGTGATGCGTTGTTGGTTCCATAACAGTGCCACTGCGGCGCCGCCGGCGATCATCACGTCGTGACATTGGGCTGGTCAGAGTGTAAAGCTCGGCATCCACCTGTAGAAAGACTTCAACTATGCGCTGGGAGGTTAGGTCCACGGCAACCACCAGTCCGGGGTGCCTTTGTCCAACAGTCGGCGGTGGAAGTAGACGCGATGGTAAGCACATGTGGACGGAGCGTTCTCTACCCCTCGTTGCCAGAAGTAGGAGGCGGTGTCTCCGGGTTCGCAGAACAACACCCAGTCTTCTGGGAGTTTGTGGCTCCACACCCAGTCGGGCACCGGCAGGCCGTGCCGGTCAGCCAGGGCATGGACTACCGAAGCGATGGAAGGCAAAAGATAAGGGTCCGAGCCCTCATAGGAGGGAGCCTGCTCCATCATGGTCGGTTTAGCGGAGGAGCGGTTCCAGTCGGCCACAAATTGCAGCAACGGCGTGCGATATGCCTCAAAAGGGGTCTCTCCCGCCATGTGCCGAGGGAGTTCGCCCGCTACCCGGCGACGCACCCGAAATGAGGGCGTAGTCCTGCTGGGCACCTCAAACTGAGCACGGATTGGAAAGGTCAACGGATCGCTCACAACACTGTTATCTCCCATGCCTGCTCAATTTACGGGAAGAACGGGCTTGTTATGGACGAAATAACGTGGCTCAGATAATCCCTTCACGGTCAACCGCCTGGCGGCGTCTGCGGGATGTGGCCTCTCATTCGATATTGATGGGTTGCAATGGAGGAGGCCGAGACCGGTCCTCGGAGTCGGCAGCACATGGCGCAGTTCGCGTCATGTCGAGGCCGAAATGGTAGAGGGCCCGCCTTCTTTTGCGACATCGACCTGGGGGTTCGCACCACCTCTGCGAGCGGGTGCGCCGGCGGTTTGGTTGGAATGGCTCTTATTCGGTTGACAAGAACCGTGATCGGAGTAGCACACCAGTCCCGAACCCGGTTGGGGTTGTCGGCGAGCTTGTCCAAGGTCCTCCGCTCCACATTTGAAGCCTATTTGTCCAATAGAGGGTTGACCCCTCGAACGTTGACTCCGTAGTCGAATACTAGGTCCCCTCCTGTTAGGCCGGACATTACCAACAGACCCGTCCCAATGACAACGAGCACCAGGAAGGAAACGGATCCTCCGCAATCGGACCCTCGTCGTCGAGAGATGAACCGCCAGGTGATCGCCACAATGAAGAGGGCCGTAACGCCAAAGCTCCACATCTGGTGCGTCTCGATAACCCCATGAAGGTCCGTCTCCTCGTATGGAGCATGAGAAACTAGCCCGGAGACTGTGGCAGCGATGGCTCCGATCGTTCCGACCACGAGTAGTAGCCAGGTGGTCTGAAGCATCCCTGATTGGGGCCTCAGCACCACATAAGCCGTGAGAGCTGCCAGCAGTACGAGGAGGGCGATCGGAAAGTGGACCAGGATGGAATGCAGATTTTCGATCGTATCGTTAGCAAGCTTTTCCAAGGGCGTTCTCCTATGCCAATCTACAGTGAGTCCAGGTTCCGGTGGGCAACCCCTCTAAGGAATCTAGGCGAACCGAGGGACTATGGGATACTGGGTGGATGAGGGTTATTCCGGGCCGACTCCACCGGCCGACCCTTTGATCTGTTTGATGGCCCAGAGTGTGGCTGACGCTCGTAGGCACCCGGGGGAGCAGCGGGCCAGGGCCAACCTGAAGACGCTGATCGGCGCCGGGACGGGCGCCCCAAGTTACCGCTCTCCAGCTGTCATCAGATAGTTGGCACACAAAACCCCGACCACTGACACATGTAGTCGTGGTTGCACCAGTCGTGGTCGTGGTAACCCCCCCACCACCTCCTTACCTGGGTTGGTGGCGAAAGACCAGGCTTGGGTTAGGCTGGTGTTTCGCTGTTTTGGGTTGTTCCGGTCGGGGGGTGAGCTCTGGTTTTCCGGTCGACTGGTTTTTGGTAGCTATTGACCAGTCTGTTCGGTTTCCGGTCGAAAGTCAAGGCTTCGGCAGGGTTTGTCTTGCCAGGTTCCGGTCGGGTTGTGGCGAGATCGAGGTTGATCCTCTCGTTGAGGTGGCGGCTAGGCGGGTTGAACCAGGGTAACGATTCGCGAATGGAGACGAGGGTTCGCGAAAGGTGGGGTATCCCGAGCTCAGACCCGCCCTCCGCCGGTCTGTTATGAGAGAAAACTAAGCCGATGCACCTCCCGCAATGAACGCTTCCACTGCCTCTCGCGCCACCTGGTCACGCATCTGCCGGGGTGGCGACTTCATGAAATAGGCGCTGGCTTCATAGAGGGGACCCGACATGCCCCGGTCCAGGCCCAGCTTGGCGCACCGGACCGCATCGATCACCACGCCCGCCGAGTTGGGACTGTCCCACACTTCCAGTTTCACCTCCACATTGAGCGGAGTGTCGCCGAAACCGGTGCCCTCCAGGCGGATGTGCGCCCACTTGCGGTCGGTCAGCCACGGAACATGGTCCGAAGGACCGATGTGGACATCTTCCACGGGCGTGCGGGTCTCCATCTGGCTGGTGACCGCCTTGGTCTTGGATTCCTTCTTCGACACCAGCCGACTCCTCTCCAGCATGTTCAGAAAGTCGGTGTTGCCGCCGAAATTGAGTTGGTAGGTGCGGTCCACCTTGACGCCCCGGTCCTGGAAGAGGTTCACCAGGGTGCGGTGCAGGATGGTGGCGCCCACCTGCGATTTTATGTCGTCACCCACGATCGGAACTCCCGCCTCCCGGAACCGCTCGGCCCATTCGGGGGTCCGGGCGATGAACACCGGAATGCAGTTGACGAAGGCGCATCCCGCCGCCAGCGCCTGCTCGGCATAGAACTCGGTGGCCTGCTGCGATCCGACCGGCAGATAGGAGACCACCACATCCACCCGGGCCCGGCGCAGTGCATCGGCCACGTCCACCTCGGGCACGGCGGACTCCTCCACCAACCCGGCCAGGTAGGAGCCGATCCCATCAAGGGTGGGACCGCGCTGCACGGTTACATCCAGGTGAGATACGTCCGAGAAGGCGATGGTGTTGTTCTGTCCCGCAGCGATGGCCTTGGACAGGTCCTGACCTACCTTGGCGGCGTCCACATCGAAGGCGGCGACAAACCGGATGTCGCCGATGTGGTAACCGCCGAGAGTCGGATGCATCAGTCCTGGAATCGTCTGGCCGGCCGGGGCGTCCCGGTAGAACTCCACTCCCTGGACCAGGGAGGATGCGCAGTTGCCGACACCGACGATTGCAACCCTTATTTCATTCACAGTGATTCCTCTGGGTAACTAGCCTCCCCCAGTCTGCCCTCACCATTTTGATTAGTCAAATAAATGGTTATATATTCATTCATAGAAATCACTTATGGATACGCCGTCACTCAATTTCCGCAGCCTCCGTGGCCTGCTGGAGGTGGAGCAGAGGGGTTCCTTCACCGAGGCGGCATGGGAGATGGGCATCAGCCAACCGGCCCTCTCCTATTCGCTGGCGGAACTCTCCAAACGCCTGGGGGCGCCGCTGTTCCGCAAGGAGGGACGCCGCCGGGTCCTCACCGAAGCCGGGGAGCGAACGGCGCGCTACGCCGACCAGGTGCTGGGGCAGACCAACGACCTGCTGCGCTGGCTGGAAAGCTGGGAACAGGGAGAGGTGGGCACCCTCCGGGTGGGGATGATCGACACCGCCGGTCTCTACACCCTTCCCGCCGGGCTGTCGCGGCTTCGAGAAGAGCACGCCTCCATCGACCTGCAACTGGTGGTGGCCGACTCCGCGGAACTGCTGTCGATGCTGGACGGCTACCGGATCGACCTGGCGTTCGTGGTGGGACCCGCCGGCCACCGGTACAACTCCACCCCGATCACCACCGAACGGATGCACATCTACTCACCGGGGTCCCACCACACGCCGTCGGGGTGGGCGCTGTATACGCCCGGTTCCCGCACTCGCATGCTGCTGGACCAGGGTCTGGCGCAACTGGACATCCAACCGCAGGTCGCCCTGGAGTCCACCAATCCCACTGTGCTTCGCCAGATGGCGGTGCTCGGTTACGCCCGCACCGTCCTGCCCCAGCAGGTGGCGGCTTCCGGAGAGGGGTCGCTGGTCGAAGGGCCGCTGGTGGCGCTGCGAAGCATCGAGGGGGCTTGGAGAGCGAACACGGACCTGGACCCCAGGGCCCAGAAGCTGATGACCCTGGTCACCTGATCACATCCGGCGGACGCCCGCCAAGAACTGCGTCATCCCCGCCGCCATGAAGCCCTCCATGCCGGTGACGATATACCGGGCGCCCTTGCCGATCCACTCCTCGGCGTTGTCCAGCGACGTCACGAACAGCCCCAGGGTCTTGTCGGAGTCGGCCACCACCGAGGCCACCCGGTCCATGGCCGCCAGCAACCGGGGGTGGCTCTTCTGCCCCACCAGTCCCATCGACTGCGACAGGTCGGTGGGTCCCAGGAACAACACGTCCAGGTCGTCGATCTTCACATACTCCTCGATGGCCTCCACCGCCTCGATGGTCTCGATGTGGATCACCGTCAGGGTCTCCCGGTTGGTCAACTCCACCACCTCGCCCATCGGAAGGCTGCGGCCATACTCGCCGCCCCGGTTGGAGGCCAGTCCCCGCACCCCCCGGGGGTGGTACTTCACCGACCGCACCGCCTGCTCGGCGCCCTCGGCGGTGTTCACCCACGGCACATGCACCCCTTGCGCGCCGGCATCCAGAAAACGCAGGATGGGATGCGGCAGGTTGGTGGGAACCCGGGCGATGGGGGTCACTCCGTGCAATTCCACGGCTCGCGCCAGGTTGGAGACATCCCGCGAGGTCACCGAACCGTGCTCGCCGTCGAACACCACAAAGTCCCACCCCAACAATGCCAGGTACTCGGCCAGGTCCGCCGAGGCATAGCGGAGGAAACACCCCACCGCCGTCTCACCGGCGGCCAGTTTGGCCTTGGTCAGGTTGTGGATCATCCTGCGAAGGTCGGCTCGGGCAGGCCGCGGCAGCCCGGGTCGAAGGCGAACAGGCCCCCGTCGATATCCGGCCGCGCATCGGCGCCCGACACCGCCTCGGCGCCCAGGCAGGTGACGAACATGGTGTCCAATAAAGCGCCTCCGAAAGCCGGCATGGTGGGAACGGTCACCGGGAAGGGAATCAGGCGGTCCAGTTCTCCCCGGGGGTTCACCCTGGCCAGTTGGCCTCCCCGGACCAGGGCCACCCAATAGCACCCCGACTCGTCCACCGTCGCCCCGTCGGGACGCCCGGCCACGTCGAAGAACTCGGCGAACACCCGCCGGTTTCGGGGCACGCCCTCATCGGGGTCGTAGTCGTAGGCCCACACCGTCTCCGCCCAGGTGTCGGCGTGATACATGGTGCGGCCGTCGGGAGAGAACGCCAGGCCGTTGGAGACCCCCAGGCCCTCCAGGAATGTGGTCACCGAAAGGTCGGGGTCCAACCGGTGCAGACGGCCCTCCGCGATCTTGGCGGAGGTGGGATCGTGCATGCTGCCGGCCCAAAACCGCCCCTGCCGGTCACACCGGGAGTCGTTGAGCCGGTTGCTGGGCAGGTCCGGCTCCGGATCAGGCGCCAGGGAGTCGAAACTGCCATCGTCGGGAGAGAAGGCATGAAAGCCCTGGTCGGTGGCGACCACGAGGCCGCCGCCGCTTCGAACCGCCAACGCCGCCGGTTTGCGGGGAACATCAGTGGAACGGTCCTCGCCTGCCACCGGGTCGTATTGATGGATGGCCCGACCATTGATGTCCACCCACCACAGCACTCCTCGCTCACCGTCCCACACCGGGCTTTCTCCCAGTTGGGCGTCGGCGGGCACCACGCAATCGATTTGAGGAGTAGGGGTCATCCACCTGCATCTTACCTATCCTCTGGGACCACATATGTCAAACAAATGGGCCACACTCAGCCTGATACTGGGGATCGCTGCGGCGGTGACCTTCCCGGTCAACACCTTCCTCCCGGCCTCCCTGGGCGCAGTGGCCGCCATCGTGGGTTCTTTCGGGGTCCGGGGGGACACCAAGCGGATCCAGGCGCTGATCGGCATGGTCCTGGGCTTCCTCACGTTCGCCTTCAGCGGGTATACGATCCGCTTCTGAGAAAGGTCAGCGCTGCAGAGCCTGGGCTGCCACCGCTTCGAGTTGCTCCGCGGTGCCCAGGCAGATCAGCAGGTCGCCGGGAAGCAGTTCGAAGTGCCGGGAAGGGTTGGTTATGAATTCTCCGTCGCGGCGCACCGCCAGCACATTGGCGCCGGTGATGGTGCGGATGGCACAATCATTAAGGGAGCGGTGGGCGAACACCGAACGGTCGGTGATGCTGGTCTCGGCCAGGCGCACTTCGAATTCGCCGTCCTGCATGACGACGTCCAGGAATTCCGCCACCTCAGGGTGCGATACCAGTGCGGCCACCCGGGCGCCGCCGATCTGGTGAGGGTTGACCACCCGATCAGCGCCAACCTTGAGGAGTTTGGGGATGGCGGCCGGCTTGTTGGCTCTGGCCACTATGAACAGGTCCGAGTTGATGGCGCGGGCGGTCAACGCGATGAACAGGTTGTCTATGTCGGAGTCGAGGGCGATGATCAGGGTCCTGGCACTGTTCAGACCGGCTTGGAGGAGGGTGTGGTCGTCGGTGGCGTCACCCACCAACAGAAGGTGTCGGCTGGAGTCAGGCAGGTTGTCCGGTTCTTTCAGATCGACAACCACCACCACCTCGCCGTCTTTGAGGAGTTCTTCTTCGATGGCCCGGCCCATCTGCCCGTATCCGCATAGCACGATGTGGTTGTTGAGCCGGTTGATCTTCCGCCGCATGCGCTGTCTCCTGAACTGGCCGTCGAGACGACCTTCGAACATGGTCTCAATCAACACACTAAGCGTATAGAGCGCCGTGCCGGTGCCCAACAGGATCAGAAGCACGGTGAACACCTGATAGCTGCCGCTGACATCTCCAACTTCCCGATACCCCACCGTGGAGATGGTGATCACCGTCTGGTAAAAGGCGTCGAGGGGATTGAGCCCCAACACCGTGTATCCGGAGGTCCCACCGAACAGCACCAGGCCCAGCACGCTCACCCCGGCTCGGAAACGTCGCCACGGGTCTGTGGACTCCTTCTCGCTCCTTGCCCGGGACTTGAACTTCATATCACTTTCGAAGGTTAGAAACCATTAGGCTTGGCGACCGATGTCACACCACGACACGGCCACCTAAAGCGGTCGGGTTCTGCAATGTTGGACCTGGTCATTGCGGGTGGGGAGGTGGTCACGCCCTCGGGTGTCGGGGTGTGGGACGTAGCGATCCGGGGGGAGGAGATCGTAGCCGTGACCGCACCGGGTGTCCTGGCCGGCGAAGCCGCTCGGGTCATCGACGCCTCCGGCCTGGTGGCGGTACCCGGCGGCATCGAGCCACACGCTCACATCGCGGCGCCCATCGTCGGTCGTGGCGACCTTCAGACCGCGCCCCCCGAGCAGGTCAGCCGCGCCGCGTTGTTCGGAGGAACCACCACCCTGCTGGACTTCGCGGTGGTATACCCCGGCTGGGACATCCCCCAGGCCATCGAGGAGCGCACCGAGGTCTGGAAGGGCAATTCCTATGCCGACTACTCCCATCATGTGATGCTGCTGGGCGATATTCCGCCCCAGATCATCGGCTCGATCCACGAGGCCGTAGAGGATGGCTTCCCCTCTTTCAAGATCTTCACCACCGACGTGCGTCCCAGAGCCAGCACCGGCGACGTGCCCCGCATGGTCCGCTCCGGGCACCTCCACGACCTGATGACCCGGATCCAGCAATTGAACGCCATGTTGTTGGTCCATGCCGAAGAGGACGACATGGTGCAGCACATGCACCACAAGTTGACCCGGCAAGGGCGCACCCACTGGAGCAACATGCCGTTGGTGCACAGCGTGGAATCAGAGGATGTCTCCTTCCGACGGGTGCTTCGGTTGGCCGAGTGGACCAGCGCTCCGGTCTACTTCGTCCACGTCAGCGCCCAGTCGGGTGTGCAGGCCATTGCCGAGGCCCGGGCCGACGGCCGCCCGGTCTACGGAGAGACCCTCCACAATTACTGCTGCTTCAGCCAGGAGGACTACCACGAGGAGTTCGGGATGAAGTACCACACCTACCCCTCCCTGAAGTCCGAGGACGACCGGATGGCGCTGTGGAGGGCCATCATCGGAGGCGACCTGCAGACCATGGCCACCGACGAGTACTGCACCTCGTGGGAGACCAAGACAACCGGGCGAACCATCTCCGATGTCACCGGCGGCCACAACGGCGTGGAGACCCGGATGGGCATCACCTTCAGCGAGGGGGTGTCACGCCAGGGAATGGACTTGCAGCGGTTCGTGGACGTCACTTCGGCCAACGCCGCCAAGATCATGGGCCTCTATCCAAGAAAGGGCGTGCTGGCGCCCGGCAGCGATGCCGACATCTGCCTGATCGATCCCACTGTCAAACGCAAGCTCACCGCGGAGGACTTTCACATCTCCGACTACAGCATCTGGGACGGGTACGACATAGAAGGCTGGCCGGTGACCACCATCCTGCGCGGCCAGGTGGTGGCATCGCACGGCGCCTTCAACGCCGCACCCACCGGCCGGTTGGTACCTCGCCGGATCGATCCCGCGGTGACCATCCGTCCGGCCTGCTGACTCCCTCCGGTAGCCGACCGGCACGGGTCCCTCCCTTTGCCGGCTTCTTGCGACTTCGGGGCTAAGGCGAACGAAGAAGAGTGTTCCGTGGCATTGAGCATTCTGGCGCATTTCTGATTGCACATACCTAAGCGAAATAATGGAACAACCTAAAAAGGCGATTTATGCGAAGATTCCCGTTATTTACACGATAATTCGCGTACCGAAATCTAATTACGTAATAACCACGCGAAATAATGGAACAACCTAAAAAGGCGATTTATGCGAAGATTCCCGTTATTTACACGATAATTCGCGTACCGAAATCTAATTACGTAATAACCACGCGAAATAATGGATACGCACGTATCATTCCATGGTTGTGGATAAGGCGTTTCTAGACAAGGTGTTGCAGGGTGGCGAAACTCTAACGGTCGAATTCAAGACCGACCCACTCAATGACGCCGAATTGGCCAAAGCGGTGGTCTGCCTGGCCAACGCAAACGGCGGGCATCTGCTGATCGGTGTGGAGGACGACGGCACTCCGCAAGGCGCCCAACCCCGACATGGAACTCAGACGTACCCAAATCGCATCCAGGCTCTCATAGCTAGCCGGACTGACCCTTCTGTCGAAACGACTGTGGAACTGGTTGAAGTTAATGGCGTAGAGGTGGTAGTCATCAAGGTCCCCGTCCCGGGACATGTGGTGTCCACCACGGATGGCTTTTACACCCGACGAGCCCTTGATCTGCATGGCAAACCTCAGTGTCTGCCGATGAGACCCCACGAGATCCTGTCTCGGGCAGGGCACCTGCAAGAACAGGACTTCACCAGATTCCCGATTTCCGACTTAACATTGGACGACTTGTCCGAGTCCGAGTTTGACCGCCTACGGACGGCAGCTCTCACCGGTGACAATTCCCTTGTTGACCTATCAAATACTGAGCTGTTAAGAGCTCTTGATTGCACGACGAATGACCAAAGGCTGACTGTTGGCGCCCTATTGCTGTTCGGGCGGACCGCAGCCATTGCCAGATACCTGCCAGCCTACGAAGTGGGCTTTCAAGAACTCGACGGACTTGAGGTGAGAACCAACCAAATCACCTCCATCCCGCTGCTGAGAGCCCTTGCGGAGTTGGAAGATCGGGTCATGGCGCGGAATCCCGAGCAAGAACTTCAGATCGGACTCCAGCGGGTGGCACTCCCGTCCTACTCCAAGCAAACCGTCCGTGAACTCATAGCCAATGCCTTGATTCATCGGGACTACACCGCCAAAGGCGTCACCCTAGTGGAGATCACCGCCGATGCTATGCAGGTATCCAACCCGGGTGGTTTCCCTGCGGGAGTTACCATCTCGAGGCTGTTAACGGCAGTCTCCAACCCTCGGAACCCAACGTTGGCCAACGCTTTCAAACGGGCAGGCTTGATAGAACGGACTAGCCGTGGCATCAACCTGGTCTTTAAGAGCCAGTTAACACTGGGGCGCCCGGTCCCGGATTACAACCGCAGCAATCCCAGCCTGGTGGTGGCCAGAGTTCCATCGGAGCCGGTTGACAAAGAACTGGCGCGATTCGTGGCCGAAACCCTCCGGAAGGGCCAGCAACTCGAATTGGAGGATTTGCTTGTCCTCCATGAGGTGAGCGCCACTGGCCGTGTCACCACAAGAAGAGCAGCGGAACTGTTCCAAGACCAGAGCATCGGGGCCACTCTGTACAACCTTGTCGATAAAGGAATCCTAAAGGTCTCGGGGCGAGGAAGGGGCCGTTCCTACCGATTCACTAATGCCCTTGCGCAACGGTTCGGCCAAAGGGGGGACGGCTCCAGACGCGCTCAGCAGCGTCGAGAACTGTTGGACTATGTTGGGCGAACAGGGTCGATTTCCCGACGGGAGGCGGTAGAACTGTGGGACATGACTCCCGACCAAGCCAGTCTATTCCTCCGTGAAATGCGAGACCAAGGCCTACTTGAGATGGTAGGCCGCCACCGCGCTTCTCGCTATGTCCTCCCGAAGAGGGAGCGATTGGAAGACGGCCTCTTCCACCAATCAGGATAGGAGGACCTCCGGCAACGGTCATGAGTTTGGAAGTGGAGACTCTACCCCTCGGGAGGCCGCCCGGGCCGGGAGGCCCGCGTATGCCTAGGCGTTCTCCATCCACCCCCGCAGCCACATCGCCCTCGATCACCAATCGGGCGTCGTCCACATGCCGACGCTGCGTAACCACCAGGCAAGCGTCGCGCAGTGGACCGGTGACGCAAGCCTGGCTGCTGTCGTTGAGATCCAGCCCCGCCCGACGAGCCCCGAAGGGCCACCCGCACTCACTGGAGGAGCACCGGCAATCCGCGGTTGCGAAAGCTCCATGTGAAGGTCACCTAACTCGGCGGAAACCTAGCCATCCCGGCGGTGGTCCTCGCCGACCCTTCCCATCACCCCGGCCGGGAGGGACTGACGCGCTCTCCCTTGGCCATTAGGTATCCGACGCGGGGCTGGGTACTTCGGGTTACTGGTGTCGTCACCCAGTTTTGCCTCAGGCTCCTCAGGTCAGGACCTGTCCGCCGTAGGTGGATAGCTCCGAGAGCATCCGGAATTCGATGCTGGTCAGACGAGCCGGGTTTCCTGACACCAACACCTCCTGGGGAAATTGACCTGCAGGTCCCCCAGCGCGATCTCCTCCGGCGGCATCCCATCTTCGGGTGCTTCACGTCTTCTCAGGGCGGCCTCGATCCGAGCCTTCAACTCCGACGGAGAGAAGGGCTTGACGATGTAGTCCACCGCGCCCGTCTCGATCTGGGCGACGTCCAGCAGGTCTCGAATCAGGTGCCTCATGTTGTTGGACTGATCCAGGATGATGTAGTGAAACTGGGCCGTCTCCGCGGGGTGCAGATCGCAGGACTCCTGGAGCAACGTCTCCACAGAGCCCTTGATGGTGCTCAGCGGGGTGCGCAACTCAGAATCATGAAGCCATAACGGGCGCCCGTGAGTTCCCGGGCAACATGTACCACTTCGTCGAGGACGTGTTGGTAGTCGAGACTCTCGTTGATGCGCAGGCTCGCCTGACTGAGTCGGCTCAGCCGCTCCCGCAAGGCCCGGTTCTCCCGCTCCAAGTCGTGTGGGTTACTCCTGGTGCCGCTCCGATGCTATGCCCCACCGAGATTCAACCACAGTGAGTCCCCACACCACTACACCGGCCGACCTCACATGGAGCCGATCAACTCCCGCCCGAAGCACGCCCTGGACCGGGAGGACCCGCGTAGGCCTGGGCGATCTCCATCCACCGCGCAGCCACGTCGCCCTCGATCACCAATCGGGTGTCGTCCACATGGCGACGCTGGGTCACCACCAGGCAGAAGTCGCGCAGTGGGCCGGTGACGCAGGCCTGGCTGCTGTCGTTCCAGACCCAGGTCCGCCCCGACGAGCCCCGAAGGGCCACTCGCACCCGCTGATCGGGCACCTGGAGTCCCCGGTTGCGAAAGCTCCACGAGAAGGTCTTGATCCCCAATTCCGCCACATGATAGATCCGGTCCGAAGCCGGGTACTCCACGCCCAGCGCGTCGGCCACGTCCTGTCCGTGCGCCCAGTTCTCCATCAACCGGGCCTGCGCCGACGAGTAGGCCTTCATGGGCGGACCGTACCAGGGAAGCCGCTGTTCGGGTTCCGCGCCTCCCATGGCCGCCTGTAACTCGGCTCGCGACTCTCGCCACCAGGCCAGCAGTTGCGGCCCGCTCATCGCCCGACCCGCAGCCATGATCTCCTCCTCCAGGCCCCACGGGTCCTCCGACGCCATCAACTCGGCCACCATGGCCGTGAATCCCTCGGGATCGGTCACCGTCTGCGCCGCCTTCTCGTCGAAGTAGGCCAGATGGCTGATCTGATCGGCGATGTTCCACCCCTCCGACGGCGTGGCGGTGGCCCAACCGGCTTCGTCGAGACCCGCCACCAGGCTGTCGAGCGCCTCCTGCTCGCCGGCCAGATTGGCCAGCACCAACTGCATACCCGCCATTATCGAGGCGCCTCCCCCACTTTCACACCGGCCATGTGCTCCAAGGCCTTCACCAGGGCATGCTGCCCCTCGGCGCCCAGGCCGCGTCGCTGCACGGCCCGGTATAGCTGGAACACCAGCGCCGTCCCCGGAATGGGGACGCCCAACTCATCAGCCGCCTCCAGCACCAACCGCAGATCCTTTTGCTGCAGATCGACCGTGAAACCGGGACGCCAGTCCCGCGCAATGATCTGCGGACCCCGGTTGGCCAGCATCCACGACCCCGCCGCTCCCCCGGTCACCGCCGACAGGGTGGCGTCCAGATCCAACCCGCCGGCTTCGGCGAGCAACAGAGCCTCCGACGCCGCCAGCATGTTCACCACCACCAGTACCTGGTTGACCAACTTCACCATCTGCCCCGACCCCACCGGACCGGTGTGCGTGATGGTCTTGCCCATCGCCTCCAGGTAGGGGCGCACCCGCTCCAGATCCGAAGCCTCGCCACCCACCATGATCGACAGGGTCCCCAGTTCCGCTCCCTCGCTACCCCCGCTAACCGGACCGTCCAACCACGACCCTCCAGCCTCCTCCGCCAGGGCCGCCAGCCTCCGGGTCTCCGACGGGCTGATAGTGGAATGATCCACCACCACCGAACCAGCCGCCAACCCGGCCAGAATCCCATCGGGCCCCTCGGTCACCGCCACCACATCGGGCGTGTCCGAGACACAGATCAACACCACCGAAGACCTCTCCGCCACCTCCCGCGCAGACCCCGCCGCCGAAGCGCCCAGGTCGGTGACCGCCGCCATCCGCGACGCAGTCCGGTTCCACACCGTCACCTCGAAACCGGCCCGCACCAGATTGGCAGCCATCCCCCCACCCATGATCCCCAACCCGATAAACCCAACCTTCTCACTCATCCAGAAGTTCCTTTCTCTTCCATCACCTCAACCTAACCGGCCCCACCCTCTCGCCACCCCGATCCCGCCGAACACTTCCAACATCCGATTCCATCACTGCGAGGACTGTCCCACCTGCGCGCCGACGATGTGCTCCAAGGCCTTCACCAGGGCGTGGTTGCCCTCCGACCCCAGGCCCCGGTGCTGCAGAGCCCGGTATAGCTGGAACACCAGGGCGGTCCCCGGCAGGGGGACCCCCAACTCATCGGCCGCTTCCAGCACGAGCCGAAGGTCCTTCTGCTGCAGGTCGATGGTGAATCCCGGACGCCAGTCTCGCACGATCATCTGCGGACCCCGGTTGGCCAGCATCCACGACCCCGCCGCTCCCCCGGTCACCGCTGACAGCGTGGCTTCAAGGTCAAGTCCTCCGACCTCGGCGAACAGCAGAGCCTCCGACGCCGCCAACTGGTTCACCACCACCAGCACCTGGTTGACAAGCTTCACCATCTGCCCCGACCCCACCGGACCGGTGTGTGTGATGCTCTTTCCCATCGCCTCCAGATACGGGTGCACCCGCTCCAGGTCCGAAGCCTCGCCACCCACCATGATCGACAGAGTCCCCAGTTCCGCTCCCTCGCTGCCCCCGCTCACCGGACCGTCCAGCCACGAGGACCCCGCGTCCTCCGCCAGGGCGGCCAAGCGCCGGGTCTCCGACGGGCTGATAGTGGAATGATCCACCACCACCGAACCAGGTGCCAACCCGGCCAGAATCCCATCGGGTCCCTCGGTCACCGCCACCACATCGGGTGTGTCCGAGACACAGATCAACACCACCGAAGACTGCTCCGCCACCTCCCGCGCAGAACCCGCCGCCGAAGCGCCCAGGTCGGTGACCGCCGCCATCCGCGAAGCAGTCCGGTTCCACACCGTCACCTCGAAACCGGCCCGCACCAGGTTGGCAGCCATCCCCCCTCCCATGATCCCCAACCCGATGAACCCAAGCTTCTCACTCATTTGAGTCTCCTTTCTCTTCCATGATTACCAGGACCTGTCCGGTCTCCACCTGCTCACCGGGCACCGAAAGGACCGACACAACCGTTCCCGAATGGGGAGCGCGCAACCCGTGCTCCATCTTCATCGCCTCCATCACCACCAAGACCTGCCCCTTCTCCACCTGCTCTCCCACCGATGGCGCCACCTCCAGGACACGCCCCGGCATGGGCGCCTGAAGCGACCCGGACTGCTCCGCAACAGCGGGCGCCGGGTAGCGTTCCTTCTCCATCAACCGGCATAGCCCGGCCGGCCCGTCCACGAAGTGGGTGTAGCCCACCCGGTTCACCCGATACCACCCCAGCACGCCGTCCACTTCCAGGCCCACCCGATCGGGCCGGCACACCGGCAGAGCCGTGACCGCAACCGGATCGCCGTTCACCTCGCAAAGGCCCGCCTCCAGCCGGTATCCGACTTCGATGTCGCCCTGGGATCCCACGAATTCCATCAACTGCAGTTGCGAGGGATTGTTCCTCCATCCGCTGGGAATGGTGGACTGCACCCGGGCCGCCGAGCGTCGGCGAGCCTGGGACGCCAGTGCCGCCGCCACGGCGGCCCTCTGCTCCTCCGAGTGGTCGGGAAGCGGCTTGCCCAACTCCTCGGGCGGGTTGCGGACCAAAAAAGCCGTGTCGGTGCGCCCCGCCGCGAATTCGGGATGCTCGAGGATCCGCACCAGCAGGTCCCGATTGGTGACCGGCCCGTGGATGCGAGCATGGCGAAGCGCCCGTGAAAGGCGACGGGCGGCTTCCTCCCTGCCGGGTGCCCAGGCGATCACCTTGGCCAGCATGGGGTCGTAGTGAACGCTGATCTCATCACCGGACTCCACCCCGGTCTCCACCCGGACACCCTCAGCATCCAAATCGAACCGGTCCATCCTCCCGGCGGTGGGGAGGAACCCGGCCTGGGGGTCTTCCGCGTAGATTCGCACCTCGATAGCGTGCCCGCTCATGGTGACACTTCCCAGTGGCTCCGACAGATCCGCCCCTGTGGCCGCCTCTATCTGCAACCGGACCAGGTCGAGCCCGGTGATCTCCTCGGTGACCGGATGCTCCACCTGCAGGCGGGTGTTCATCTCCAAAAACCAGAATCGCCCGTCCGCCGCCGCGATGAACTCCACCGTCCCGGCGCCCACGTAGTCCACCGCCCGCGCCGCCGCCTCCGCCGCCTCCGACAACTGCCGCCGAAGCCGGGCGTCAACGAACGGCGATGGCGCCTCCTCCACGATCTTTTGATGACGGCGCTGGATGGAGCACTCCCGCTCGAACAGCGCCTTGGTGTGCCCGTGCTGATCGGCCATGATCTGCACCTCGATGTGGCGCGGCTCCTCCAGCAGACGCTCCACGAACACCGTCCCGTCCCCGAAGGCAGACTCCGCCTCCCTGGTGGCGCTGACCACTTCCGCAGCCAACTGGTCGGCAGACCGCACCGCCCGCATCCCCCGGCCTCCGCCTCCCGCGGCCGCTTTGACCATCAGGGGAAACCCGATCTGTCCGGCGTCTTCCAGCCAGTTGTCGGCACCCACCCGCACCGAGGAGAGCACCGGCACACCTGCCTTGGCCATGATCTCCTTGGCGGCCAACTTGTCACCCATCAGCGCCATGGCCCGAGGCGAGGGACCCACCCACCCCAAGCCTGCCTCCAGCACCGCCGCGGCGAACTCCCCATCCTCGGCCAGGAAGCCGTATCCGGGGTGGACGGCGTCGGCGCCCACCCGCAGCGCCGCCTCCACAATCGCATCGCCGCGCAGGTACGACTCGGCTGGAGTCACCCCACCCAGGCTCACCGCCACATCGGCGTCGGCCACGAACGGCGCAATACGATCGGGATCCGAGTACACCGCCACCGTCCCGATGCCCATCTCCCGGCAGGTGCGGAAGATGCGCCGGGCGATCTCGCCCCGGTTGGCGACCAGCAATCTCAAAGCGTCGGCGCCTCGATTCCCAGCCGACCCTGCAGTCGGGTCATTCCCGACAGCCACCGGTCGTAGTCGGTGGCCTTGTAGGTGAAGTAGTCGCTCACCTCGGGATGGGGAAGGATCAGGAAACTCTCTTCCCGCAGGCCCTCCACCACCGATTCGGCCACCTGGTCGGGCGACAGCCCCACCTGATTGGCCATCGCCATCATCCCGGCCGGCAGCAGGTCATCCAGCAGGCCGGTGAACACGAACTGGGGACACAGTGCGGAGACCTTCAACCCCTGATCGCCGTAGGTGATCTGCAGCCACTCGGCCAGCGCCACCACCGCATGCTTGGTCACCGAATAGGCCGCCGCTCCGAAGTTGGTCAGAAGTCCCGCCGCGGAAGCGGTGTGCAGCAGGTATCCCTCGCCGCGGGCCAGCATCCCGGGCAGCACCGCCCTGGCCACATAGACATGGGACATGAAGTTGATCTCCCAGATGCGCTGCCAGTCCCCATCGGAGGTCTCCACTCCCCCTTCCATGCCGATCCCGGCGTTGGCGCAGTACAGATCGATGGGACCCAGGCGGTCCTCCACCTGGGTCACCACCCCAAAGGTGTCGGACTCATCCGCCACATCGGCCTGGAACCACAGCCCGCCGATCTCCTCGGCAACCCGCCGGGCGGCCTCTCCGTCCAGGTCCACCACCGCCACTGAAGCTCCCTCGGCAACGAACCGACGGCACATCCCCTCTCCGATCCCGTTCCCTCCGCCGGTCACCACCGCCACCCGATCAGCCAATTCCATGTTTCTGTTCGCTCCTCGATCGTTCCTTAGGCTCCCATTTTGGCAGATTCGCCGCCCAGTCCCACCGTCAACGGACTCAAACCCCCCCACCCCCAGCCCGTTACCGCGAAACATAGGCAACCAGGCCGGTTTGGCTCAACTCGCCGATTCGTGAGGAGCCGAACTGGATAACAGAGAGCGAGGTTTCGGTCTTACCCGACGAGGCTGTCCTCAATCTCGGAGGTTGCCCTGCAGCCAAATCACTCCCGGCCCCCAAACCGTTTCTCCCAGGGCTGATGGCGGGGGACACAATAGGCACGCTCTCCGTCACGCCACTCTGAAGAACCTCGTCCATTCTCGAAGACGGACTCCCTCCTAAACTTCACTCTATAACGCCCCGGGGGACCCTCGTTGTCAGCCGAACACTGCCAACAGAGAGACGAGGGTTCCGAAGATGGATATTCCGATCACCATCCAGCCGCGCAGGTTCTTTTGGACTCCACTGATCTGATCAAGCAGTCTCGTCTCCAACTCCACCATCTTGTCACCCATTCTCACTTCTAACTCCCCCATCCGACCCACCATCCTCGTCTCCAACTCACCCATCCCCACCTCCAACTTACCCATCCGACCCACCAACCTCGTCTCCACAGCACCGATCTTGTCACTCATCTTCGTCTCCACCTCACCCATCCGATCCACCAAATGCGTCCGCACCTTCTCGACTTCCAAGCGAACGCCGTGGATCCGATCCTCGAGGTCGCCTCGGGCCTCTTGCGTCTGTTCCTGCAATTCGACTGCTGTCATGGTCTTCCTCCCATGTGGTATTGCACTCTTTTGTCCCGGCGTCTATCACCAACGCTTCCCATTCCAACCAAATAATAACGCACGCCGACTCCTGTGCGAGTCCTAACGACTCTTCCTTGCGAACTTGCTCGACCGGAGTGACAAAGCCAGGGGTCACCGGAGAATTCCGCCAGGGAATGGCCCCGGACCGGGATCACCGAAAGTGCGGGATCACCTCCGATGCGAACAATTCCAGCAGTTCCTCGAAGCGGTGGAAGTCCGAACGCAGGTCCACCAGGAAGTGGTCCACCCCCCGGGCGTCGAAGTCGCCCACCCGTTCCACGATCTCTGCGATGTCGCCTGCCACCAGGATCCCCCGCAGGTCGTCGAAGCTTCGGTAGCCCCCCGGCGGCTTGATCCAGTACTTGCTTCCCTCCGACGACGTGCTCAACGCCGAGATGTCCAGTCCGGCGTACGCCTCGGCTTTGGTCCGGGCGATCCGCAGCCGGGGTATCACCCCCACCACGCAGGGAGGCCGTCCCCGCTCCGCCTCGAGGCGCCGCAGATAGGCCAGGCGGTTGTCGAAAGTGAGAAACGGCATGCCTCCCGGAAGCCATCCGTCGCACCACCGTGCCGTGCGGCGCACCGCGGCGCGGGTGGTGCCTCCGTACCAGATCGGCAGCCCACCGTCCGGCCGGGGATGCATAACCGCCCCGCTCACTTCGAACACCTCGCCGCTGAAGTCCACTCGCTCTTCGGTGAAGGCTCGCCGCCAGATGCGGATGGTGTCCTCCACTATCTCCTTCTTGCGATCCGGATCGAGCCCCACCGCCCGGATCTCCGCTCCGAAGTGGCCGGCGCCGATCCCGGCCACCACCCGGTCCGCTCCGGCCAGAAAGTCCAGCGTCATCAACTCCTTGGCGCTCTTCAGCGGCCAGCGCACCGGGATCAGCACCGCGGTCCCCAGCTTGATCCGCTCGGTCACCCCCGCCATCGCCCCCAACGTCACGGTGGCGTCCAAGAACGTCAGGTCGGCGCCCTCGTGACGATGGGGCGTCCAGATCAGGTGGTCCCTCACCCACAGCGCGTCATATCCCAGACGCTCGGCCAGGACGGCGCCCGACAGCAGTCGCTCCCGTGACGCCTCCCGCCCGAAGTGGGGAAGCATCACCCCGAAGGTCATTCCCCTCTCGGTTCGGCGCAGCGCGTCGTAACGCTTCACTCGTCCTGAACTTCCCAACGCCGGAAAACAGTCTGGAAGCGGTTCATCCCCGCCGTGATCAACACCGCCAAAGTGGCGATGAAGATGATCGGGACGAACATGTTGGCCATCTGGAAGTTGTCGGCATACCGGATCACCAGGCCTCCCAGGCCGGTGATCACTACGATGATCTCGGCGCCGATCACCCCCACCAGGGCGTGCGACAGCCCGATGCGCAAACCCGCGAAGATCAGCGGCAGGGCGGCGGGCAGCACGATGGAGGTGGCGATCTTGCGCCGGGTGGCGCAGAACGACCGCCCCACTTCCACCAACTCCTCGTCGACGTTCTTCACCCCGGTGGCCGTGTTGTAGATGATGGGGAACACCGAGGCCAGGATCACCAGCACCACCCTGATCCGGTCGTTGATGCCGAACCAGATCACCAGCACGGGGATCAAGGCGATCGACGGCAGGGCGTACATCAGGGTCACGTAAGGCTCGAGCACGTATTCGGCCAGCCGGGAGCGCCCCATCAGCATGCCCACTCCCAGTCCGATGGCGATCGCCGCTCCATAACCCATGAAGAACGCCCGGGCAGTCACCAGCGTCTCCGAAAAGATCACTCCCTCCACGAAGGTGAGTTCCCAAAAGGCCCGCAGTATCTCCGACGGCGGCGCCGCCAACGCCCGGCTCTGGGCGCGGGTGGAGAGTTCCCAGGCAACCAGCAGCACGATGGCGAACCCGATGCGGATGGTCCAGTCGAAGATCGTCCGCCGACGCTCGGGCTTCAGTCTTGCCATGGCGCCAGTTTCCTCTCCAGGTACGACAGGCCCCGGGTCAGGAGGATGCTTACCAGACCCAGCAGCAACACCGGGCCGAACAACTTCTCCGACTGGAAGAACCGGCCGAACACCAGCAGCAGCGCCCCCACTCCCGCCGCTCCGGCGGTCATCTCGGCCACAATCACTCCCACCAGCGCCCGGATGATGCCCACTCTCATCCCCACGAAGATGCCGGGAATGGCCCCGGGGATCAACACGGTGCGGGTGATGCTCCACCTGCTGGCGGTGAACGAGCGGGCCGTCTCCTCCAGTTCACCGGACACCGAGTCGACCGCCGCGTAGGTGTTGATGATCATGGGAAAGATCGAAGCCAGCACGCTCATCAGCACCCGCAGGTTGAACCCGATCCCGATCAAAAGGATCGCCAGGGGAATCAGAGTGATCCGGGGGGTGGAGTAGAGCACCGCCACGTAGGGGTCCAGGGCCACCTTCACCACCCGGATGCGGGCCATCCCGAACCCGATCAGCACACCGCCCACCACCGACAGGGCGTATCCCACTCCCACCGCTTTGAATGTCTCCACGAAGGCCTCGGCGATCCGGTCGGCGTTGTCTACGAACGCCGCCCCGATCTCCCAGGGATAGGACGCCCAGCGGGGCGCCGCTCTTCCCGCCACCTCCCAGGTCACCAACACCAGCACCACCGAAGCGATCCTCACCACCCGGGGAGGAATCCGCCCGAGCAGTGCGTATTCGGCCGACAGGGTGGTCATCGCCCGGCTTTTTCCTCTTCCAGCAGCAACCACACTTGGTTGCGAAGTTCCGCAAAGCGGGGATCGGCCCGCACCACCGTGGTGGTTCGGGGCCGCTCGAAAGGAACCGGGTACTCCAACAGGATGCGCCCCGGGTTGTTCCCCATCACCACGATCCGGTCGGACAGGTAGATCGCCTCGTCGATGGAGTGGGTGACGAACAGCACGGTCAGATTCTGCGAGGCGGCTATCTTGGCCAACTCGTCCTGCAGGTACTCCCGGGTCAGCGCGTCCAGCGCTCCGAACGGCTCGTCCATCAGCATCAGCCGCGGTTCGGTGGCAAGCGCCCGGGCCAGTCCCACCCGTTGCTTCATCCCTCCCGAGATCTGCGACGGGTAGTGGTTCTCGTATCCCTCCAGATCCAACAACTGCAGGAACTGGGCGGCCTTTTCCAGGCGCTCCGCCTTGGCCACTCCCTGCACTTCAAGCCCATAGGCCACGTTGTTGATCGTGGTGCGCCAGGGAAGCAGGTTGAAGTGCTGGAACACCATCGCTTTATCACGGGAGGGCTCGGAACTCTCCTTCCCCTCCAAAAACACCTTCCCGGCCGTGGGCGGCAGCAAACCCGCCACGATCTTCAGCAGCGTGGTCTTGCCACACCCGCTGGGACCCAGAAGCGACACGAACTCTCCCTGTCCCACGCTCAGATCCAAATCGTCGAGAACCAACGGCCCCTCTGCAGAGAAACGCTTGTCAACCGACGCGACTCTTAGCACTGCAACCTCGACCTGGGGGGACTCAAGCGAACACTACTCGGCGAGGGACCGCCGCGTCCCTCAGCCGCCGCCGTTGAACAACACGGGGTAGCTGAGCCACCGGGTCCACCGGCGGGTCTTGGTGTCGGGCACGCCCGGCTTTTGCGGATGCGGCCCGATTCCCCGTTCGAACACCGCCTGCACCGCGATGGGCACCAACCCGTAGAGGTGACTTGCCGCAGGCGCCACTCCCCGGCGCTGCGGCAGGCCCACCGCCAGGGTGCGTCCGATGCAAAAGTGCATCCCCGCCCCGAAGCTCATGCCATAAGGCGGGACACCGTCGGGAATGTCGCGGTTGGGATTGAACAGATGAGCATCGGCGCCGTACACCTGCGGGTCGGTGTTGGCCGAGATGGTGTCCAGCACGCACACCACGCCCTTTGCCACCGGCCGCCCCGCCACATCGGTGTCCACCAGCGCCCGGCGCAGGATCCCCGGGTTGGTGGGACGCACCCGAAGCGCCTCGTGGACGCATCGCTGCGCGAAGGCGGCGTCCTCCACCACACGCCGGCGATCCTCGGGATGATCTCGGCACCATTCGAAGACATGGTGGGCGGTGTTGGTGAGTGTCTGCGTGCTGGTGTGAGCGCCGGCCGAGAAGAACAGCGTCGACTCGCGCTCGATCAGGTCGGTGCTCATCCCCGAGGTCGACTGGTTCACCAGCAGCGTGGTGAGGATGTCATACAGAAGTTCCACCCGCTCTCCGGCGGTCCGCCGCCTCACCGTGAAAGCCCGGTTCTCCCGCGACTCAGTCAGGAACTCGGAACGAAACTCTCCGAAGACCGCCCTCATCTGCGCCTTGATCACCTCGGGATCCCCCTTGGCCGAGTCGATGGCGCCCCCCAGGGCGAACTCGTGCAAAAAGTACCGCAATCGCTGCCGGTCCTCGAGCGAATTCCAGTCGAAGTCGATCCCCGCCGTCCGGCAGGCCAGCACCACCGAGATCAACCCGCCGATCTCCATCAGGTCCGATTCCACCGGATCGACGAAGCTGTCCAGCGTGTGAGTCACGATGTCGGGGAACAACTGGTGCTCGTACAACTCGAACATGTCCCGGCGGAACAGTTTGTTCTCCATGCGCCGGCGCTCGCGGTGCTCGGCGCCGTGCAGCACCGACAGGGTCCCCTCCTTCAGGTTCCCCTTCTCGAACCGGTCCCGGTCGAGGCTGCGAGACAGGTCGTTGTTGGTGAGCGCCCCGCGGACTGCCTCATAGCCGCTGAGGGTGATGCTCTCAAATCCCGGCGGCCCTTCCATCAGCCGCCCTTCCCCCGGATCAAGGTGATAGCCCCCGACGGGCAGTCATCCACCGTCCCGGCCAGCACCGAGGTGGGGGTCTTCTCCACTCCTCCCTCTACCAACTCCGGATAACCCTCCTCGCCGAACCGGTACACCTCGGGCACGAACAGCACGCACTCTCCGCTCTGATAGCAGTAGTCGTAGTCGATCTCTATCCGGTCACCCTGGGCCATGCAACATCCTTTCTCGGCCTAGCCCCACCCGGGGAGGTGTCCTCCCGGCCGGGCTCCAGGCCGGGAGAAAAGTCTGGGTTGGGGTCTATTGCGAGCCGTTGCGTTCCAGGTAGTCGTCCACCAGGTCGGTGATCACCCAGTTGGAGGGATCTTCGACCTGAGCCGGGAGGTTGTCCACTTCCTGCTCGATGGAGATAGTGGCCTGCAGCAACTCGGGCTGCAGTCCGCCGTTCACCGCGAACAGTCCGATGCGGATGAACTCGTCATAGGCCCGGCTCTTGGCAGCGTCCGACAGACCCTCGGTCACAGTGGCAGCCTCCGCGATGTACTCGGCCTTGTTATTGGCCGCCCAACGCACCGAGTCGATGAACTCGTCCATGGCCAACTGCGCCAGATTGGGGTTCTCCTCCAACCAGGCCCGGTCGACCCACACGCCGTGGAAGAGATAGGGACCCACCGCGTCAGCGATCACATACAACGGATACAGTCCTTCCTCCACCGCGTTGAACCCTTCCGCGAAGTGCGCCGCGCCTGCCGCGGTCTGCCCTGAAACCAGCGCAGCCATCCGAGCGGAGGTGCCTCCCACTTCCACGAACTCCAGATCATCGATGTTGATGCCCTCTCTGGTCAGAGCGGCCACCGACAGCGAGGTACTCACCGCCCCCGGACCGGCGGTGCCGATCTGGCGACCGTACAACTGCTCGAGGGTGGTCACATCCGGTGAGGACACCAAGATGTAGTCCGATTGGCGGACATCGCCGGCGATCATCACCACGTCTGCTCCGGTCTCGGCGCGCAACTTGATGCCCGGAGGCACCTGTCCCACCACCATGTCCACATCGCCGGAAACCAGCGCACGGAACGGAGGTGAGGTCCCTTCGAAGATCACCGCCTCGGCGTCGATGCCGTGCTCCTCGTTCAAAGTGTCCAACCAGGTGAAGTTCATAATCTGCGTGAAGTCGGGCTGTCCGGAAAACCCAACCTTGAGAGAAGTGGACTCTGGATCATCGGCTCCACAGGCTGCCGCCACCAGCGCCAGGGCGGCCATCAAAATCGAAATCTTTACGATATAACGCTTCCTCGTACTCATCATTGCCTGTGCTCCTCATCGTGCTGGCAAAGGCGCTCTGGCGACCCGCACGAGGCAGGCTCACAACTTGCCCTTGTCTACGCCATGCTACCAGAAAACAGCCTCCCCCGCCCTTAAGAAGCGGACCTTTTTTGTAACACTTCCATCCGGTTTTATAACACTCTCATCCGGTGGCTTTCCCTCCCATGATTCAACCTTGCACTCCCGACATGGCGATGCCTGCCCCGATGACGGACTCCCCCGTCACCAGCCAACCCCGCAGGGCTTGTGCACCCCATCAATCCGGTCAGACAGCCTCATCTCCACCTCGGCCACCTCCGTGGGCGCCTTCTCGACCTCGAGGCGCACACCGTGGACCTGGTCGCTGAGATCGCCTCGGGCCTCGTGGCGCTGTTCCTGCCTGTTTGACCACACTGAGTGGATGACATTTCTTGTTGCATGACACTGTTGCATCCCGACAACTATCGCCAACGCTCTCTGTTGCATATCGGAGAGTTGCCGAGTTGCAAGCAGATTCCCTGGTAGCCTATTTTTCGTGGAATTGTTCGACCTGACCGGGAAAGTGACGGTGGTCACCGGGGGCAACCGAGGCATCGGTCTGGGCATGGCCCGCGGAGTGGCCAAGGCCGGCGCGTCGGTGGCGGTGTGGGGACGAAGCAGGAACTACAACGCCGCAGCCATCAAAGACTTGCACGACCTGGGAGCCCAGGCGGTGGGGATGGCATGCGACGTCACCTCCGAGGAACAGGTCGAAGCGGCGACGCAGGCCACCCTCCACCGATTCGGACGGATCGACTCGATCTTCGCCAACGCCGGCATCGGAAGGGGCGCCCAGTTCCCCGACCTGTCCCTTCGAGAGTGGAACATCGCCATGAAGGTCAACGCCGGGGGCACCATGCTGCCGGTCCGCGCCGCCACCCAGGTCATGATCGAACAGGGCGACGGAGGGTCCATAGTGGTCACCTCCTCGGTCGCCGCCAACTTCGGGGTCCCCCGCCTCCCCCACTACGCGGCCAGCAAGGCAGCGCAGTTGGGACTGGTGAAGACCTTGGCAGTCGCCCTGGCGCCACATCGCATACGCGTCAACGCCGTCAGCCCCGGATGGATCGCCACCGAGATGACCGGACCCGAGCAGCAACGCGACGATTTCAACCAGTACATAAGACACCGTGTCCCCATGGCCAGATGGGGCACCATCGAAGAATTCGAAGGCATCGCCGCCTATCTCGCCTCCGACGCCTCCTCCTTCACCACCGGCGCCGAGATCCGCATCGACGGAGGATTCTCCGTCCAAGGGTGAGGGGGCGGCTCGGAGTAGCAGGGGACGAGTCCCCGTTAGGAAGTCGCCTCTATGCGACTCAGAGCGATCTCCAAATCGAGATCGGGGGTACCCAGCCGCCCGATATAGCGGTGGAATCGATGTGAGAGTTCCTCAGCATGATGTGAGAGTTCCTCAGCATAAGGACTGTCCAGAGAGGCAACTCTCGTGTAGCACTCGAGGTCCTTGAAGGCGATGTGGACAATTGCCTGGTTGTCAACCAGAAGGTCCGGAATATCAAACGCGGCGGGCAGGTAGTGATAACGGTCTTCCGGCTGCCCATTTGGCCTGGAAGTCAATAACCTCTCAAGTTTCTGACGCTTGGTCTTACTCGCTCCCTCACCGGACTTTTGCGCCTCGATCCACGATTGATAGTGGTCAAAACGCTCAATCGGCCGGCACTCGGCAAGCACGACATGGTCTGCTTTGACCGTCCGAGCAGTTACAAGGTCACATGAGGGTGTCAGAATGACGTACCAATGGGTGCTGTTACCTCGATCTGGTTCCGACAGACGAGCATCCGGCCCGTGGAGAACATCCCCCATTCTGAAGTCACCGCTCGGCAAAGCCACGTAGAAGCGAGCGGGGTGAACCATATCCCCTGACACCTCTTCTGGCGGGTATCCAAGCTCCGAGGCCAGTTGAGAAGCGCCGCCCTCGAAGGAAATACCGAGGCGTCTCATCAGGAGATGGGCCACGTCGGCCCTGTGATCCCGCAACTCCCTCCAGTTCCTCTCGACGAACTCCATCATAAACTCTCTCGTCAAGGCCTCAACATGACGTCTGAGCGCACGGTGGAGGCGGGGAAACCCCGAGTCAAAGGCGGCCGCAACCCCTTGACGCAACTCCATCACGCGATCGTTGGATAGTTTGGACACCACTTGAACAAAGGGTGGGTTGTCCAACCCTTCCACCAAGTGAGAGAGCGCAGTGTAGAAGACCACGGGAATGAATCGACGACGGCGGATACGCTCGAATACGCCCAAACCCTCATCCGCATCTTCGGGAGCCCAGCCGTCCCTCTCCATCGCCTGGTTTCGGACATCCAGCACCAGTAGATCGAAATCCTCTCGAGCCAGGGTTTCCAAGGCCACATCGAAAGAAAGCTCCACCTCGACATCGGGAGAATCCCCGGTGTCGTTGACAGCGGCCGGGCCGACCAACTCTCGAAGATTCTCGGAGATATCACGATCATCATCAACAACGAGGATTCTCCAGGGAGTACCCATCACACTCTCTTCCGCAATGTGGCCCTGAACCGGGCGCCACCCAGTTCACCGGGTGATATCAATTCCAACTCACCGTCGTAGTAGTCGGACACGATCTCGCCGGCAATCGAAAGCCCTAGTCCGACACCGTCTTCTTTGGTACTGAAGTAGGGTTCAAAGATTCGGTGGCGATCTGCCTCAGGGACGCCGGGACCGGAGTCCTCGACAGTGATTGCCAGACTTCCGTCGAGGTTGCGGTTGACGTCTATCTATCGCTACAACTCTCGCACCCTTCTTTGCCCATTGCAGAGCGCCCACTCGTCCGAATCCACCGACAGCACTACTCGACACCCTGCAGCCTCCAATCCGGCGCTCAAACCTCCGGTGCCGCAGAAGAGATCAACGGCCACAGGCCTGGAAGACCCAGTTGCCCAATCACGCCACTTGTCAGCCGCTGGCGCCTGAGGGTGCCACTGTCTTGCGTGTCAAGAAGAGAGGCCGGAGTTTCGGCGCGAACGCCGGTGTCATTTTGGTCCGGGCGTGGGTAGAGTGTGAGAACTCCCCTGAAGGGACGGAGGAGATGGGACTGATCAGAATCGAACCGCACGAGAACGTTCCGCTCTGGGTGGATGAGGAACACGGGGTAATACGAATCCCGGGAACTCGGCTGACACTGGAAACGGTGATCCACATGTACTACGAGGGTTTTACCGAACCCGAGGAGATCGTCCGTTCATTCGACACCTTGACAGTGGAAGCAGCGAGACAAATCTTGCATTGGTATCAGACCCGTCGTGAGGATGTGGACGCCTACATGGAGTGGAGCGAGAAGACCGCAGATTTGCTTTGGGCTGAAGTCGAACCGCGAATGGCGGGATTCCGGCGCCTCAAGAAGGAGAGTCGGCTTCGGCAGGCGCAGTCGGTATAGCCTTCGATGCTGGTTCGCTTTTAGCGGACGAGAATTTTGATGCGCGAGTACTGGTTGCTTTTAGCAACTTGGCCAACGAATACGAGTTAGAGATCGACGTTGTTCGCGTTCAAGACGTGGGGTTGATCGGCACCAGCGACCCCTTCATACTGGAATGGGCCGCCGCGAATCACCGGGTAGTGCTGACCCACGATTCGGCGGACCATGCCGTCGTACGCTTGGGATCGGATGGCGAACGGATTGCCCATGTCCGGTGTGGTAGTAGCGCTACGGGGTCGATCCCCCGGTGAGGCAGGTCACGCAATTGCAGACGAGGTGAGTCTGCGGCCCGAGTTTGGCGGGTGGTTTGGTGTTTTGCCTGGTCAGGGGGCATACGCGAAGAGGGTGTTTCCACTACATTCGGTGTTTGAGGCCGATTGTGGGGTTGGGTGATGGTGGCTTTGTCCCAGGTGCGGGTGTCGACTCCGATAGCGGCGAGTGCCCGGGTTTGTAGGGGGGTGCGTCGGGTGGTGAGCGTGATCCGGTGGTTGTTGGTGGTCAGTTCCACGCGGCGGA
>MKWU01002342.1_pt1 | contig 28806 bp, 20 predicted proteins | sample 809101 | NCBI WGS metagenome assembly MKWU01 (sample SAMN05860141, study PRJNA318959) | sponge metagenome | host: Aplysina aerophoba | place: Slovenia: Piran, Adriatic Sea, Gulf of Piran | collected 2013-05-07 | reverse complement strand
GCCCATCGCCACTCAGAGTCTCCACCAAACCGGCAGCCTGAACCGCCGCAACCAGAGTCGGGAACGAACCCGAGGCCACCGCCACATCAACAACCGTACCCATCGCATCATCCTCCATAGCAGGCGCTTCGGTCGTGGTTGTCGGAGGTTCAACTTCAGCGGGGTCAGACGGTGGGAGCAGGACTGTGTCGATCACATGAATGATACCGTTGGAGGCTTCAATGTCTGTTTGAACTACAATGGCATCGTTGACCATCACCGTGGAACCGTCAACCGTGATCGCTACCTCGGCGCCATTCACGGTGGCCACACTCTGACCGTCAAGCGACACAACCACCTCCGCCGGTGCCGACAACGGCAACACATGATAGGTCAACACCGCAGTGAGCAAATCAATGTCGGCAAGCAACTCCTCGGCAGACATACCCAACATGTCCAACAAATCCGCGAAGGCATCCTCAGTCGGCGCTAGCACCGTAAAGGGCCCATCGCCACTCAGAGTCTCCACCAATCCGGCAGCCTGAACCGCCGCAACCAGAGTCGGGAACGAACCCGAGGCCACCGCCACATCAACAACCGTGCCCATCGACTCGGTCTCAGACGGCACCGTAGTGGTAGGTGCAGCGGTCGTGGTGGTTGTCGTCTCGCCCGTGCTGCTACTGTCATCGCCGCACGCAGCAGCGACGAGGGCTAGCGCCAAGAACACCGCACACAGCCGAGCGGCTAACATTCGCTTGGACATGGCACTTGATGCGTTCTGCATAGTTCGTACTCCAAATTTCGTTTGGTAGATGGCTTGCTCTTGTGGCTATTACGGAACAGCAAGCACGTTTGGTTCCACGAACTAAAATCTTCAGAACCCACCTCGAGTGAAGGGTCGCCACGCGCTCATCGACGGAATGAAGAAGATCCACACGACGACCGGGCCCGCCACTGGCGGAAGTGCGCCTGCCTCGGTGCGTGGGCCTGAGGAGTTCCGCGCCGTCGGGCTGAGGTCGGATCTCTGCGCCTACCTGGGTGCGTGGGCCTGAGTGCGCCGACCTGGCAACACCGACCGCGCGCTCGTCGTCGAGGCCCGCTGCGTGATGAGCGCCGAGGGGACCGGTCCGGCAGTACTGGTGAGTTGTCGCTGTCAGGGCGGCATTAGGATTGCGGAGGTGAAAACGGTGCCGTATCTGACTGAACGACTGCAGGGCTTCGGGACCACGATCTTCGCAGCGATGTCGGAGCTGGCGGTGCAGACCCAGTCGGTGAACCTCGGGCAGGGCTTCCCGGACACCGATGGTCCTGTCGCCGTTTCTCAAGCGGCGATAGACGCCATCGAGGCTGGTCACAATCAGTATCCGCCGTTGCCGGGGATCGAGCCGCTGCGCACGGCAGTTGCGGAGCATCGTCTGCGGTTCCGCGGCCAGAGGTTCGATCCGGCCAGCGAGGTGCTGATCACCGCCGGGGCGACCGAGGCGTTGGCGGCGACGCTGCTGTCGTTGACGGGACCAGGTGACGAAGTCGTCACCTTCGAGCCCTACTACGACTCCTACGCTGCCGGGATCGCCATGAGCGGTGCACAGCGCAGGGTTGTGACTCTGCGGGGTCGTGGCTTCGCTTTCGACCCCGACGAACTTGAGGCCGCGTTCACGCCAAACACGAAGCTGATGCTGCTCAACTCGCCCCACAACCCGACCGGCAAGGTGTTCTCCCGCTCAGAACTGGAGGCCATCGCCCGGGCCTGCATCGACAACGACGTCATCGCGGTGACCGACGAAGTCTATGAACATCTCGTGTTCGACAACACCGAACACATTCCGCTGGCCACGTTGCCGGGCATGGCGGAGAGGACTGTCACGATTTCGTCGGCGGGAAAGATCTTCTCGTTTACCGGTTGGAAGATCGGCTGGGCGTGCGGCCCGGCGGAGTTGATCAACGCCGTGCGCACGGCCAAACAGTTCCTGACGTTCGTGAGCGGCGCACCGCTGCAACCCGCCGTAGCGGTCGGGCTCCGCCTCGGTGATGGCTTCTTCGACGGTTACACCGCGCAGATGCAGTCGAAACGTGACCGGTTCGTGGACGGCCTCGTTGCGGCCGGATTCGATGTGACCGTTCCTCAAGGCACGTACTTCGTCACCGCCGACATCACCCCGCTGGGCGAGACCGACGGGACCGCTTTCTGTATGTCGCTTCCGAAGCGTTGCGGTGTGGTGGCGGTCCCCACGCAGGTCTTCTACGACAATCCCGAGACCGGCCGCCGGCTCGTGCGCTTCGCCTTCTGCAAACGCGACGAGGTGCTCGACGAAGCGTGCCGACGACTCCAACAACTCAGCCGAAGCGCCGCGGGAGCGCTCTGATGCTGGTCGCGGCGATTCAGCACGACATCGAGTGGGAGGCACCCCAACGCAACTTTGAGCGCCTGCGTCCGCAAATCGAATTAGCGGTCGCGCAGGGCGCGTCGCTGGTGGTGCTGAGCGAAATGTGGTCCACAGGATTCTCGATGAACTCGTCGGACATAGCCGAAACCCCGGATGGCCCCACGGCCACGTTCATGCACGAGACGGCAACTGCCACGGGCGCTTGGATCACAGGATCGTTCCCGGAACACACCGAGGGCTACGACCTGCCAACCAACCGTATGCTGCTCGCCGGGCCCGATGGGGAGGACCACCGCTACTCCAAGATCCACCCCTTCACATACGCCAAGGAAGACCAGCACTACGCCGCTGGACGCGGCACCGTCACAGTCGAGATCGAGGGGGTGAAAGTAACCCCGCTGATCTGTTACGACCTGCGTTTCACCGACTTGTTTTGGGACAACGCCGCCACCACAGACTGTTTCATCGTGCCGGCCAACTGGCCCAAGACCCGCCGCCTGCACTGGATGACACTGCTGAGGGCCCGTGCGATCGAGAACCAGGCGTATGTCGTGGGAGTCAATCGGGTCGGTTCGGCCGGGCGTCTCGACTACTCAGGCGACAGCCGCATAATCGATCCCCTGGGGGAGATGCTCGAAGCAATCCCCGAAGTGGAAACGACCATCTGCACAGGAGTCTCAGCCCCGGTCGTAGCCCAAGTCCGCAAAGACTTCCCCTTCATGCAGGACCGATAGAGACCGCTGGCCGCGACGGCGGGATGGTGGGGGGCGATACGCTCGGGTGGTGCGCATTCTGGTTACCAACGACGACGGTATCGACTCGATCGGGCTGCACGTACTCGCCCGGACCATGCGGCCCTTCGGTGAGGTGGTGATCGCTGCACCCGACTCGGAATACTCGGGCTACGGCGCTGCGATCGGGTCGATCTGGCACATGGAACCCGAGGTGCACCGCACGCAGATCGAGGGTATCGACGAGGCGTGGTCGGTCACCGCGGCACCGGCACTGTGCGCCATGTTCGGGCGGCTCGGCGCTTTCGGCGAGATCGACCTCGTCGTCTCCGGCATCAACCCCGGCGCCAACGTCGGCCGCAGCGTCTACCACTCCGGGACGGTCGGGGCCTGCCTCACAGCCCGCAACGGGGGGATCAACGCGGTCGCCGTCAGCCAGTCCATCGACAGCTGGGGGGTCGAGGGTCAGGGCTGGGAGGCCATGCTCGCCGACCAGCACTGGCAGGGAGCGGCCGACGTCGCCGCGGTCGTGGTCGAGAAGTTGATCGCCGACCTGCCGACCGACCCGGTTGTGGTCAACATCAACGTGCCCAATCGTCCGGCTGCGGAGATGGCGGGTTGGAAACGCACGAGGGTCTGTTCCGCTCCGCCACGCTCGATTGCCTCGGCGTCGCTCGTCTCCAAACCGGGCCACGACGGAACCTTCACCGTCGATATGTCCTGGGGTGATCCGATCGACACCCCGACCGAGGACGACACCGGCGCGGTGATGGCCGGATACGCCTCGCTGACCTGGCTGAACCGGCTTGAGGGAGAGACCCCCGAACCCGGTGTCGCATCCGGTGCCGAATCAGCACTCGATGCCTTCTTCAGCTGAGCTGCGATGCTTACGGCGTCCGGCCTGGCCAAGTCGTACGGCCCCCGTGAACTCTTCGCCGACGTAACCATCCTGCTCTCGGCGGGTCGACGGGTCGCGCTGGTGGGAGGCAACGGGACGGGCAAGACCACGCTCATAGAGATCCTCATGGGCACCAACCGGCCCGATGCCGGCTCAGTCACCAAGCCCCGTGACATGACGCTCGGCTACCTGCCACAGGATCTCGTCGACACCTCGAACCGAACGGTGATCGCCGAGGTCGTCAGCGGAGCGGGCGAACTGGCAGTCCTTGCTGATCGACTCAGTGAGCTAGAGACCCTGATGGGCGACCCTGACCAGGACCAGGACAGGATCCTGCACGACTACGGGGAGACGCAGAGCCGTTTCGAGTCGATGGGCGGTTATGCCCTCGAAGCGGACGCCCGCAAGGTGCTCGCCGGGCTGGGCTTCGCCGAGGGTGACGCTGACCGCAACGTGGGCGAACTCTCGGGAGGTTGGCGCATGCGCGTCGCCTTGGCCCGCCTGCTGCTGGCCAAGCCCGACATGTTGATACTCGACGAGCCGACCAACCATCTCGACGTCGACTCGGTCGCTTGGCTCGAACAGCAGCTCGCGGCGTGGCCCGGCGCCCTGCTCTTCGTCAGCCACGACCGAGACTTCATCGACGCCGTCGCCAACCGGGTCGTTGAACTGGCCGAGGGCACCGTACTCGAGTACGCGGGCGGATTCGCCGAGTTCGTGGTGGCCCGTGAGGAGCGCCTGGCGCGGATCGAGGCCGCCGCCGCGGGCCAGGCCCGCGACGTGGCCAAGGTGGAGAGGTTCATCAACCGGTTCCGTTACAAGGCCTCCAAGGCCCGCCAGGTGCAGAGCCGCGTCAAGACGATCCAGAAACTGGAGATGATCAAGGTCCCTGACCGCCGCGAGTTGGTTGCCCGGTTCGCGTTCCCAGAGCCGCCCCGGGCGTCGCGGGTCGTCGCGGAGTTTCACGACGCCACCGTCGGCTACGACGACATGCCGGTCGTCTCCGATGTGACGCTGACCGTTGAACGGGGCGAAACGGTGGCCCTTGTCGGACCCAACGGCGGCGGCAAGACCACTCTGCTCAAGTTGATCCTCGGACAACTCGAAGCCACGGCAGGAACCGCTCAGCTGGGCAGCAACGTGAGCGTCGCCGCGTTCGGACAGCATCAAGCCGACGAACTCGACGGCTCCAAGACCGTCATCGAACTGTTCTCCGGCGGGATCGACCCGGGCAAGCGGAACCTGCGGACAGTGCTCGGCTCGTTCGGGTTTCCCGGCGACGCCGCTGACCGATACGTGAGGGACCTGTCCGGGGGTGAGCGCACCCGCCTGGCCCTTGCCCGCACCATGATCGAGCCCGTCAACCTGCTGGTCCTCGACGAGCCCACCAACCATCTAGACCTGCCCAGCTGCGATGTTCTCGAGGACGCCCTGACGGCCTACCCGGGCACAGTCCTGCTTGTCACCCACGACCGTCACCTGATACGCAACGTCGCCGATGCCGTGGTCGAGGTTCGCCACGGGAAGGCAACCCGCCACGATGGTGTACCTGACGAGGTTCTGACGCCGGCCGACCCTGGCAGGTTCGGGTCAGCGAAACCGGCGTCGGGCAAGACACCGAATCCCCGCACCCGGCACCGACGCGAGACCGCTCAGGCCCGCCAGGCCACCGCCGCGCTGAGCAAGAAGGTAGTCCGCTTGGAACGCAACCTGGCTAAAGCCGATGCCGTCGTCGCCGACCTCGAGACGCGTCTCGCCGATCCCGAGATATGCAACGACCCCGAGGAGCTCCAGCGGCTGGCCGCGCTTTACGAAGAAGCTACCGCCCGGGCCGCCACCCTGATGCACGACTGGACCGAGGCCGCCGAACAACTGGAAGCCACCGGCTAGCGGCCCCACCAAAGATCAGCCCGCGGCTCTGGATGCGCCAACGAACCCCCGCGGCTCCGGCTACACCCAGCGCAAGCCCAGCGCGGTATTGTGCCGCGGTGGACGACTCTGGATCGCCTTTGTGGTCGCCGTCGGCGGACCGGGTCGAAAGCACCAAATTGGCCGGGTTTGCGGGCCGTCACGGGTTATCGACATACCAGGAGCTGCATGCCTGGTCGGTGGCTGAGCCCGCCGAGTTCTGGGCTGCGGCGTGGGATGATCTGGGTGTGATCGGCGACCGAGGCGACCGGATCATCGAGGCTGCCGAACCGTTCTGGAGGACCCGCTTCTTTCCCGACGCCTCACTGAATGTGGCTGAGAACCTGCTGGGCACCATCGAAAGCGACCAGCCTGCGGTGGTCTCGTTCGCAGAGGACCCGTCGTACCACAGGGAGATCAGCGGCGGGGAACTCAGGCTGCTCGTCGGGCAGCTCCAGGTTGCGATGCGCCGGGCGGGGGTCGGCCCCGGCGACTGCGTCGCAGCCTGGCTGCCGCACGTCATCGAGACTGTGGCGGTGATGCTGGCAGCGGCCTCGATCGGCGCGGTGTTCTCGTCCACCTCCCCCGATTTCGGCGTCGACGGGGTCGTCGACAGGTTCGGCCAGGTCGAGCCCAGGCTCCTGTTCGTGTGCGACGCCTACAGCTACGGCGGCAAGGTCCACGACCGGCTGTCTCTGCTTGACGACATCGCCGATGCGCTGCCGTCAGTTGAGCAGATTGTCGTGGTCCCCCACCTCGGAGACGGTGGAACCGGCGGTGTCGCCAAGGCGGTCACGCTGACAGACTTCGTCGACCGGACCCCGCCGACCGTGCCGACCTTCACACGTCTCGGATTCGATCACCCCTGGTATGTGCTGTTCTCGTCGGGTACCACCGGCAGACCCAAGTGCATCGTCCATCGAACCGGCGGGGTGCTGCTGAAACACTTGGTCGAACATCAACTGCACTGCGACATAAAGCACGGCGACCGCGTCTTCTACTACACCACCGCCGGATGGATGATGTGGAACTGGCAGGTCTCCAGCCTGGCATCTGGAGCGACCCTGGTGCTCTACGACGGCGCGCCGATGTTCCCCGACGGCAACCGGCTCTTCGAGGTGACCGACACCGCGCAGACCACACTCTTCGGAACCTCCGCGAAGTTCATCGAGGCGCTCGGCAAGTCCGGTCTTCGACCCGTCGACACCCATGACCTCACGAGCCTGCGCACAATGACCTCCACGGGCTCGACTCTGGCCCCGGAGGGGTTCCGCACCGTCTATGAGCGGGTCAAGGCCGACCTTCATCTTGCCTCTATATCGGGCGGCACCGACCTGTGCGGTTGTCTCGTGGCCGGTGATCCGACCAGCCCGGTTCACGCCGGGGAGATCCAGCGCGCCGCGTTGGGCCTCGACATCGACGTGGTCGACGAAGGTGGCAACACAATGGGTACTGAGCGCAGGGGTGAACTTGTATGCCGCAACGCTTTCCCGTCGATGCCGCTCGGCTTCTACGACGACCCCGACAACGTCCGCTATGAGGCCGCCTACTACCAGCGCATCGACGGTGTCTGGCACCAGGGCGACTTCGCCGAGCGGACCGGGCACGGCGGCTTCGTCATCCACGGCCGTTCCGACGCCACCCTCAATCCCGGCGGCGTCCGCATCGGGACCGCCGAGATATATCGCCAGGTCGACAAAGTCCCCGAAGTGGCCGACAGCGTCGTCATCGGCCAGAGCCATGATGGCGACACCCGCATCGTCTGTTTCGTCGTGCTGACCGAGGGGCGCTCACTCGATGAGGAGCTCACCGACCGGATCAAGACAACCGTGCGAACCGGAGCGACTCCGCGCCATGTGCCGGCGGTCATCGGCCAGGTGAGCGAGATTCCCCGCACCCGCAGCGGCAAGATCGTCGAGTTGGCCGTCAAGGCCACCGTGGAGGGCAAAGATGTCGCCAATACCGAGGCGCTGGCGAACCCCGAAACCCTCGACGAGTTCCGCGATCACCCTGCACTCACGTCGCCGCGGAAGACTTGAACTCAGGGCTGCGACAAGCGGGGCCGCCGCGCCGACCTCAACTGTACGCATCCGAGCGAACCGGCCGCTTCGCGGACGCTCCAACCGACATCGCGAGACCCGAAACGTCAAGCACAGCGAGCAGGCACCGGGGACTGTGCGTCGCAACCGAGCGACCGGCCCCGGCGGCACAGCCGCGACCCCCGCCGAAACCGTGCGAGGCCTGCAACGCGCCCGGCAACCGAGCGACCGACGCCGGCGGCACAGCCGCGACCGCACGCGCTCAGCGCGACGATCCCGAGACGGCAGCACCCGAGATCCGGCGGACGCGGCGGACCTGGAGCCCGGCATCGGCCACGAACACGATGAGAGCCAACCAGATCAACACGAAACCGAGCGCCTGTCCACCGCCCCAGGGCTCGTCCCACAGCACTACGCCCAACAAGAACTGGATCGTCGGTGCCAAGAACTGGAGCATCCCGACGATCCACAGTTCAATGCGCCGCGCGGCTGCGGAGAACAGCAGCAGTGGGGCGATAGTCATCGCGCCCGAGCCGATCAGCCAGACGTCGAGGCCGATGTCTGACAGTCCGAACACTCCGTCGCCGCTCAGCGCCCGAACCACCAGCCAGCACAGCACGAAAGGCAACAGCACAAGCATCTCGATGGTCAGTCCGTCCATGGAGCCCGCAGGCGACGTCTTGCGGAACAGCCCGTAGAGCGCGAACGATCCGCCCAGGTAGAGGGCGGTCCACGGAACCGCCCCGACATCGACCGCGAGGACCAGCACCCCGCATGCGGCGACAAGTACCGTCAACAGCGGCACCAGATTCAAGCGTTCCCGAAGCACGACCACCCCCAGCGCCACGCTCATCATCGGGTTGATGAAATAGCCGAGGCTCGCCTCCAGCACCCGGTCAGTCGTCACGACCCAGATGAACGCGATCCAGTTGGTCGCCAGCAGCGAGGCGGTGAGGACGAACATGAGAAAGTCGCGGGGCTGGGCCACGAGCGCTCGCAGCCTCCTAAACGAGCCCCTGAGAAGCTGCCAGCCGACCAACAGCAGAGCCGCGCCCGCGGCACGCCACAAGATCACGTCGAGCAGAGCCACATCGCCCTCGATGCGCCAATAGACAGGCGACAGGCCCCACAACAGATAGGCCGAGACTCCGAGCAGCGCTCCCCGATTCACCGACACACGCTACGCTCAGCGCCGACCGAAACCCCGACCTACAGAAACCGCGCATCTTGAATCGCGAACCGCCCGGACTCGCCCCTGATCGGAGAGCCAGCGAGTCGAGTTCCCGCCGGAAGCGGATAAAACGGGTTGTGAATATCGGCGGCGTGGCATACCGTTTCAGGTTCGCACGGCTTGTAGGTGCGAGAGGTCCTGTAGATCAGTTTGGAGTGATCGCCACCCTGTCAAGGTGGAGGCCGCGGGTTCAAATCCCGTCAGGACCGCCACGCATCCTCTAGGGGATGCTGTGGGGTCGGGTAGCTCAGTTGGCAGAGCGGCCGCCTGAAAAGCGGTAGGTCACCGGATCGACGCCGGTCCCGACCACCGACAGCGGCCCGGCATCTGTGCCGGGTCGCTCGCGTTCACCGGCTGTTGCTGAGCTGGCCATGCCCGCCGACGGTGCCGGCTGGCCCCTTGTTTCTCAGCCCACTGAGTGACCGGCGTGGAAACCCTCCCTCATGGCCCCCTCGAGGTAACCGACCCCGGTGCAGTCCCCGATCGCCACAGGATCGCGCCCCGCGGCCCGCAGCTGTCGGGTGACTGAGTCATTGCTTGTCAAGCCCGATGCGATCACCACACAATCGGCATCGACGGCATGGTCGCTGTCGTTGTGGCGGTAACGCACCTGCGTGGGAGTCACCTCCAACACCTCGGCATCGGCCAACAACTCCGCACCATGGGAACGCAGATCAGCCAAGACACGCCACCGCCGCGGGTGGGCCATCTCGGTGGCCAAGGTCGCGCCAGATTCCAGCACCGTCACCGCACGGCCGCGGTCCACTAGGAACTCAGCGAGTTCGATCCCGACGAGGCCGCCTCCCAGAATCGTTACCCGCTTGCCGATCGGCATGTAGTGATGCGTCAACGAGGCCAGCCGTTCGGGATCGTCTGTCAATCCGAGCCGCCTGCCTGCAGCAACCGCGAGCCTCCCCGTCAAGGAGAGCTTGCGTGAGGCGACCGCGGACGGATCAGTGAGCATCGCCCGCAGGTCGTCGCCGTCAAGCACATGGTCCGAGTCGATGCCGGGTACCTCGGGCCGCACACGCGAGGCTCCCGTGGCCACGATCAAGGTGTCCGGCGCAAGCTCCTCGACGGCCTCTACAGTCACCGGCGTGCTCAGCCGCACATCGACGTTGAGCGTCTCAATCTGGGTGGTCAACCACTTGAGGAGCCGAAGATTCGGTTCATAGACCAGAGCCCCGAACCTCAGTGCACCGCCCAGGTTCGGGCTCGCCTCGAACAGCGTGACCTTGTGTCCCCGTGCAGCTGCGACCCGCGCCGCCTCCATTCCCGCCGGTCCGCCCCCGACAACCATAACCGAGCGCGGTTCGGCTGCGACGGTCCGCTCAATGTCGCGCAACTCGACCTCATGGGCCAGGACCGGGTTGACGGCGCAACGCACCCGCCGGTCGAAGAACGGCTGGGCCACACAGACGTAGCAGTTGATGCAGGGACGGACGTCGGCGGGGCGCTGCTCGCTGACTTTCAACGCCGTCGCGGGGTCGGCCAGCAGCTGGCGGCCCATGGCGATCAGGTCGGCCTTTCTGTGAGCGATCATCTCGTCGCCGGTCTCGGGCCGGATCCGGCCGACCGCAATGACCGGGACGTTGAGCCTGCTCTTCAACCTTCCCGACAGCGCAGCATGGGTCGCCTCACGGTGCGGCAGGGTCCCCTCGCTGAATGCCGGACCAGACGTCTGGTCGCCGTAGGCACTGAGGTGGATGGCGTCGGCACCGGCCTGTTGCGCTAGTTGCGCGGTCACCTCGGTGTCTGCAAAGACGATGCCGTCCGGGGTGCGGTACTCGAGGGCGTCGAGCCGGCACCAGACCGCGAAATCGTCGCCGGTGGCGGCCCTGCAAGCAGCGACGACCTCGCACAGCAGCCGCGAACGGTTGTGGACGTCGCCGCCGTAGTCGTCGGTTCGACGGTTCCACTGCGCCGAGAGGAACCCCGAGATCAGATACCCGTGGGCGCCGTGGATCTCCACCCCGTCGAAGCCGGCCTCCTGGGCCCGACGGGCGGCCGCGGCAAAATCTGCGGTCACCGCAGCAATGTCGTCGGTTGTCAGTTCGTGGTAGTTCGGGGCGCCGCCACCATTGGCCGCGGCCATCAGCCCCAACTCCTCGGGGGTCAGATCCCGGATCATGTCGAGCGATCCGTGCCATTGGGGGATCGACGCAACGAGCACGGGCCGTCCCTCTTTGATATCGACACGGGAGACCTTGCCGTGATGGACGAGCTGCAGCGCGATCTTGGCACCGTGGCGATGCACCTGGTCGGTGAGTCTGCGCAGTGCCGGGATGAAGCGGTCGTCTGACAGCCCCAGCTGATGCACGGAGTTGGCGCCCCGGGGATATGCCACCGCGCACACCTCGGTGATGATCAACCCCACACCGCCGCGGGCACGCTCCTCGTAGTAGGCGATGATCTGATCGTTGGCGAACCCGTCATCACCGACGATCTCGACTCCCATCGGGGCCATGACCATCCGGTTCCGCAGGTGCATCGGCCCTAGGGAGACCGGCGACAACAGGTGCTCGAACATAGGTATCAGACTCCGATCGGCTCAGCTCGCAGAGGCACCGGCACCGGGTCGGCTGCGAACGACACCGTCACGCTCGGCTGCTTGCGCGACCGCCTCAGCCACCATCGGGGCGACCGAACGGTCAAAGACCGACGGCACCACGAAATCGGGGCGCAGCTCCGACTCAGGCACGCAAGCGGCGATCGCCGCGGCCGCACTCACCTTCATGTTCTCGGTCACGCTGTGCGCGCAGACGTCGAGGGTCCCTCTGAAAATCCCGGGAAACGCCAGCACGTTGTTTATCTGGTTGGGGAAGTCGGAGCGGCCGGTAGCCATCACCGCAGCAATGCCGTCGGCTGCTTCAGGACGGATCTCTGGATCCGGGTTGGCCATGGCGAAGACGATCGGGTCACGGGCCATCCTGCGAAGGTTCGAAGCGTCGATCACGTCGGGGGCCGACACTCCCACGAAAACGTCCGCGCCCACCAGCACCTCAGAGAGCGTGCCTGCTCGGCGGTCACGGTTGGTCACCGCTGCGAACTGTTCCTTGACCTTGTTCTGCCGGTCTCGGCCCTCATGCAGCGCGCCGATGCGGTCTACGCCTATTACCTCGCCGACGCCCGCGTCGAGCAGGATCTTGCCCACAGCCACGCCGGCGGCACCCATCCCCGAGATGACCACAGAGATGTTCCCGATCTTCTTGTCGACCAGTTTCAATGCGTTGGTGAGAGCGGCCAGGGCCACAATGGCGGTGCCGTGCTGGTCATCGTGGAAGACCGGGATCGGCAACGTCGCTTTGAGGCGGTCTTCGATCTCGAAACAGGCGGGTGCCGCAATGTCCTCCAGGTTGATCCCCCCGAATGCCGGGGCGATGCGTGCGACCGTGGAAATGATCTCTTCGGTGTCTTGTGTGTCAAGGCAGATCGGGAAGCCGTCGATCCCTCCGAACTCCTTGAACAGCAGAGCCTTGCCCTCCATCACCGGCATCGCCGCATGGGCGCCGATATTGCCTAGGCCGAGCACCGCGCTACCGTCGCTCACTATCGCCACGGTGTTCTTCTTTATCGTGTATCGGTGCGCCAGCGACTCATCGTCGGCGATGCTCAGGCAGACGCGGGCCACGCCCGGCGTGTACGCCATTGACAGGTCGTCGGCGTCGCCGACCGAACAGAGCGGGAGCACCTCGATCTTGCCCCCTTCATGGAGGGCGTAGGTTCGGTCCCACCAGTCGAGCACCGACACGCCGACAAGTTCATCGACCGCCGCGGCTATTTGAGCAGCATGGGATTCAGAACGACAGTGGACGTCGATATTGCGGACAACGGTCGGGCCCTTCGCTTCAAAACCGGGAATGCCCGCGATGTTGCCTCCATGTGCACCGACTGCGGCCGCGAACCGCCCGAGCGTGCCCGGCACGTTGTCAAGCGAGATCTTGAGGGTGATCGAGAATGCGGCGGTCGGAGCGTTCTGCACGCTGAAGACAATATTCGGCGAATCGCCCGAAGCTGAAATCGGGCGACGATCCACCGCGGGCAACAATTGATTTCGCCTACGGTTTTGAAAACAACTTGCGACCCGTTATATTCGTCGCTGGGTTCGCTGAACCCTTCAACACAAGAATCGGAGAAGAAATGAACGAATCAAACGACACGCCGAAGCGACCAATGTCCGATGAGCATCGGGCAGCACTTGCTGTGGGTCGAGCTCGGGCCCGCGCGGTGCGCAAATACCTCGAGGCGCTCGACACGAACCGCCCGAAGCCGGGGCGCAGGCGCACACCCGAAGCCATGCGCCAGAGGATCGCCACAATCGACAGCGAATTGGAGACCGCAAGGCCTTTGCAGGGGCTGCACCTCACACAAGAGAAGCTGAACCTCGAGGCCAAGATCGAGGCCGCTGAGACGGCCGTCGACATCACGGCCTTCGAGGACGATTTCGTCGCTGTCGCCCGCGAGTATGGCGAGTCCAACAGGATCAGCTATTCGGCTTGGCGTTTGATCGGGGTTCCCACCGCGATTCTCAAGCGCGCCGGGATCTCCCGTTCCGCCTAGCGGGGGCAACCCGCTGCGGTCACCCGCATCTCAATCCTACGTCGCTCAATAGCGGATCTCGGCGGCTCCAGCAGCTGCTTGTGGATGCTTGGAGACAATCCTTTCCACCCGCTCTGCGACACGCCCCACTTGGATGGACGCGGTACCGACAAAGTCGTTGATATCGGCTAGGCAGCCGTGTATCGCCGCGGCGTCCAACGGTACCCGTCCATCTGCGGCGAGGCGTTCTATGAAGCTGGGCCCGCCGGTGCCATCACGGCGGGCCAGCACTGCGGCCACGGCATGCGACTTGATAAGTTGATGGGCCTCTTCGCGGCCTAGCCCGGCTGCCACCGTCTCGCCTAGTAGCCGCGAGGTCGCGAGGAGTGGGAGTTCACGCTCCAATTCGGCTTCGATAACGAAGTCGAACACCTCAAGACTGTCCAAGACGCCGATCGTGGTGTGCAGCAGCCCGTCGGCAGCGAAGAAGGCGTCGGGAAGCATCACACGGCGAACCGCCGAGCAGCTCACATCACCCTCGTTCCACTGCCGGCCCGCAAGGTTGGCGGCCATCATTAGATAGCCGTCGAGGATCGTTCGCAGTGCGCCGATGCGTTCAGCGCTGCGACTGTTCATCTTGTGGGGCATCGCCGACGAGCCGACTTGGCCCGCGCTGAACCCCTCGGCAGCCAGTTCATTTCCGGCCATCAGCCGCAGGGTGGTCGCCGCGGAGGAAGGTCCCGACACGGCCTGTGCGAGTGCCGAGACCACATCGAGGTCAAGCGACCGCGGGTACACCTGGCCCACACTGTCGAGCACACGCTCGAATCCGAGGTGCTGCGCGATAATCTGCTCCAACTGGTCGACGGCACCGGCATCGCCGAGCAGGTCCAACTGGTCCAGACGAGTGCCGACAGCACCCTTGATGCCCCGCAGTGGATAGCGGGCCAGCAGCTCCTCCACCCGCTCCAAGCCGATCATGGTCTCCTCGGCGATGTCCGCGAAGCGCTTGCCCATGGTGGTCGCCTGGGCGGCAACATTGTGGGTGCGCGCAACCATCACCAGATCAACATGGGTTGAAGCCAGACTCCCCAGGCGGGAGAGCACCGCCACCAGACGGTCCCGCACCAACACCAGAGCCTGGCGGATCTGCAATTGTTCGACGTTCTCGGTCAGGTCCCGTGAGGTCATTCCCCGATGAATGTGCTGTCGGCCAGCAAGGTCGCAGAACTCATCGATGCGCGCTTTCACGTCGTGACGGGTAACTGCCTCGCGCTCGGCCATAGACGCGAGATCGACCTGATCCAATACCGCTTCGTAGGCTTCGATCGTCCCCTCGGGGACCTCCAGCCCCAACGAGACCTGCGCCCGCAGCACTGCGAGCCACAACTGCCTCTCCTGAACTATCTTGCCTTCGGGCGACCAGATCTTGTTCATCGCCTCGCCGGCATAGCGCTCAGCGAGAACATCGGCCACGGTGCCGTTCATGCGACGAGCCTGTCGTTTCGGTCGAGATACTGCTCACGGCCGGGGCCGACTCCGACGAGTCTGATCGGCACACCGATCTGACGCTCCAGAAACCCGATGTAATCGGCAGCCGCGGCGGGCAGTTGCCTCGGGGTGGTCACCGCGCTCAGGTCGGTGTTCCAGCCCGGCAACTCTTCATAAACCGGCACCGCTGCATGCAGTTGGGACTGATGGTAGGGCAAATCGGTGTGAACCTCGCCGTCTATCCCATAGGCGACACAGACCTTCACAGAATCCAACCTGTCGAGCACGTCGAGTTTGGTTATGGCGATCTCGGTCAGGGAATTGACCCGCACCGCATGACGGACCATCACCGCATCGAACCAGCCCGGCCGCCTTCGACGGCGCGTGTTGACACCGTACTCACCGCCGACTTTGACGAGATGGTCGCCGACCCCTTCGAGGAGCTCCGTCGGGAACGGCCCCGAACCGACTCGGGTCACATAAGCCTTGGCCACACCGACAATACGGTCGATGTGCCGCGGCCCGATGCCTGAACCGGTGCAGGCGCCGCCAGCAACAGGGTTGGACGACGTGACGAACGGATAGGTGCCGTGGTCGAGGTCCAAGAACGTGGCCTGGGCGCCTTCGAGCAGCACCTCCTGCCCGGCTTCCAGTGCATCGTGCAACAACCCGACCGAATCCGTGATCAAGGGCAGTATCCGCGGGGCGCACTCGTCGAGGTACTCGGCCGCGACCACTTCTTTGTCCACCGGTGGCCGGTCGAAGACCTTGGTGAGCACCTGGTTCGTGTGGCTGAGGACGACTTCGAGTTTCTGTCGGAAGATCTTCGAGTCTGCCAGGTCCTGCACCCGCAGCCCCACGCGCATCGCCTTGTCCGCGTACGCCGGTCCGATACCGCGCTTGGTGGTGCCGAGTTTGGCGTCGCCGAGGTGTCGTTCGTGGAGCGCGTCGAGCTCGGTGTGGTAGGGCATGATGAGGTGCGCGTTGCCTGAGACTTTCAGCCTTGAACAGTCGACCCCCCGCCCGGTGAGCATGTCGATCTCAGCCATCAGGACGCGGGGATCGACCACGACACCGTTGCCGATCACCGGGGTGATGTAGTCGTAGAGGACTCCGCTCGGAACGAGTTGCAGAGCGAACGTCTCGCCGTCGACTACCAGCGTGTGCCCGGCATTGTGGCCGCCCTGATAGCGGACGACCATCGACATCTCCTTGGCCAACAGGTCGGTGAAGCGCCCCTTGCCTTCGTCTCCCCATTGAGTACCGACGACTATGGTCGCTGGCACGGCGCTCTCCCTTGATGGATTTGCGTTACCGAGAAAGATTAGCTTGAACTCGCAGCGATCCGTACGGACTTATCGGCACGGTCTAGTAGCACCGCCTCATCAGCTCAGCACGATCTGCGAATTGTCGAGGCGGCCCTCGACATCGACCTTCACGGTGTCACCTTCTGAGTATCGGCCCTCGAGTATGGCGATCGCCAGCGGGTCGCCGATACTGCGCTGGATCAACCGCCTCAGCGGACGGGCCCCGAACGCCGGGTCGTATCCCCTCTCGGCCATATGGCTGCGAGCCTCGCCGGTGACTTCCAGGGTGATCCGGCGGCCGCTGAGACGACCAGCGAGATCCGCGAACTGGATGTCGAAGATCTTGATCAGGTCGTCTTCGGTCAACGGCCTGAAGCGGACGATGTCATCGATTCGATTGATGAACTCGGGCCTGAAGAAGTCTCTGGGCTCGCCAGGCAGGTTCGAGGTCATGATCAACACCACGTTGGAGAAGTCGACGGTTCGACCCTGACCGTCGGTGAGACGTCCGTCGTCGAGGAGCGCCAGCAGCACGTTGAAGACGTCTGCGTGGGCCTTCTCGACTTCGTCGAGCAGCACGACCGAATAGGGACGGCGCCTCACAACTTCGGTCAACTGTCCGCCCTCGTCATAACCGACATAACCGGGGGGCGCACCTAGCAGCCGGCTGACGCTGTGCTTCTCCATGTACTCCGACATGTCGATGCGAACCATGGCGCGCTCATCGTCGAAGAGGAACTCCGCGAGTGAGCGGGCCAGTTCGGTCTTGCCGACCCCGGTGGGTCCGAGGAACAGAAAGCTGCCGATGGGGCGACGAGGGTCGCCGAGACCTGCTCTGGAGCGGCGTATGGCGTTGGCCACAACCGAGACTGCGTCGTGTTGGCCGACCACCCATTGATGCAGATGCTCCTCGAGGCGCACCAGTTTCTGGACTTCACCCTCCATCAGGCGCGACACGGGGATCCCGGTCCAGCGGCTGACCACTTCGGCAATGTCGGAGTCGTCGACCTCTTCCTTCAACATTGAGTCCTCGGCTTGGAGTTTGTCGAGTTCCTCCTTGGCGGCCGCGAACCGGCGCTCCAACTCGGGGATCCGGCCGTAGCGGAGTTCAGCCGCCCGTTCCAGGTCCTGTTCGCGTTCAACCTCTCCGCGCAGATGTTCGAGCTGCTCGTTGATTGCGCGCAGTGCGGTGATGGCGTCCTTCTCGGCCTGCCACCTGATGGTGAGTGCGTCGAGTTCTTCCCGCTGGTCGGCCAGTTCCCGGTCGAGGTCGCGCAGACGTTCCGCGGAGGCATCGTCGGTCTCTTTGGCCAGCGCCAGACGCTCGATCTCGATCTGGCGGATGCGCCGCTCGACGACGTCTATCTCGGTCGGCACCGAATCGATCTCGATGCGAAGCGAACTGCTCGCCTCGTCAATGAGGTCGATCGCCTTGTCGGGCAGGAATCGGCCCGTGAGGTAACGGTCGCTCAGCACGGCTGCGGCGACCAGCGCGGAGTCTTGGATCCGCACTCCGTGATGCACTTCATAGCGCTCCTTGAGGCCGCGCAGGATCGCGATGGTCGACTCGAGCGAGGGTGGCGCGACTAGGACCTGCTGGAAGCGGCGCTCCAGCGCCGGGTCTTTCTCAACGTGCTTGCGGTATTCGTCAAGCGTGGTGGCGCCGACCATTCGCAGGCGGCCCCGGGCGAGCATCGGCTTGAGCATGTTGGCGGCGTCCATTGCCCCCTCCGCCCCTCCCGCGCCGACCACAGTGTGCATCTCGTCGACGAAGGTGATGATCTCGCCGTCGGCGTCCTCTATCTCCTTGAGCACCGCTTGCAGGCGCTCCTCGAACTCGCCGCGGTACTTGGCGCCGGCCAGCAGCAGCGACATGTCGAGATTGATCAACCGCTTGTGCTGCAGCGACTCGGGCACGTCGCCCTCGAATATCCGGGCTGCCAGCCCCTCGACGATGGCGGTCTTGCCGACTCCGGGTTCACCGATGAGCACTGGGTTGTTCTTGGTGCGACGCGACAGGACGCGAATGACCCTGCGTATCTCGTCGTCACGGCCGATGACCGGGTCGAGTTCGCCGCGCCGGGCCGCTTCGGTGAGGTCATGGCCGAACCGTTCGAGGGCCTGGTACTGGTTCTCCGGGGTCTGGGTGGTCACCCGATGGGTGCCGCGCACGTCTCGCAGCGCCGCCAGCAGCGCCTCACGGTCGACCTCGATCAGGTCGGCCAATGCGAGCAGTACGTGCTCGGTTGACAGGTAGTCGTCGTGGAGTTCGGCACGCAGTTCATCGGCGGCGTTGAGCGCATCGACGAGCGGCTTGGCGGGCTGCGGTTCTGATCCGTAGGCGTTCGGCAGGCGGTCCAGTTCCGAGGCCGCCCTGGTTCTGGCCGAGAGCACGTCGACTCCCACCTTGTGCAACAGCGGCTGCACGATGCCGTCGGTCTGGCCGAGCAGGGCGATCAGGAGGTGGTGTGCGGTGATCTCGGGATGGGATGCGGCGCGGGCCAGTTCGGTGGCCGCAGAGAGTGCTTCTGTGGTCTTGAGGGTAAAGCGGTTCGGGTCGAGGGCCATGTTGATATCGGTCAGCCTTCTCTGAGACAGTAGGGACTTCGACAGCAGGGTCTAGTGGCTACAGTATAGCGCAGAAAACTTGAGTGCGGAACACTCAAGTTTGTCTTTTGCAGTTCAATGGCCTTTGAAAATGAGGGGCCTTTGCAAGTCAGTGGAGGGCGGCTAGCGTCGGGTTATGACAGCGTCGGTGAGATCAGACACCAGCGGAACCCAGCGGACTGGCACTAGCTGAGACTGGCGTAGGCGGCATCGACTAGTCGGCCGCCGCGAGGGTCGCCGGTCAGTTCCGCGTCCATGCGGTTCATCACATAGGACACGGTCATGGCGGCGTCGAAGTCGACCGTGGCCAACGAACCACCCCAGCCGCCCTCACCGAGTTTCCCCCTGGGGGTCGCGCTTCTCGGCCCAGGCCCGGCCACCCACCGCGGCGTCCTCGGACTGCCCGACGACCCGACGCATCGTCTCCCCCATCCGAACGGCGTCGGTCCACAGCACTGATCGCCACTCATCCCAGGATCACCACGGATTGGGTCCTCGAGCACATCAACCCCAACGGAACCCCGCTCCTTGTCGAGGTTGCTAGTCTGGGGTTGCGGGTGATATACACAACAGGGCTTTACATGCATTTTCATTCATCCGCACTAACCCAAGACCATCCCCAAAAGTTCATTTGACGTCGTGTTGCCGGCCACCACATAGGAGCAGTCATGTCCGAGACTCGCGTATCGCAGTCGCTCAATCTCAGCGAACCAGTTAACACCGCAACGATCCTGCCGGAGGACCTCAGGCGGGCTCTTTGGCTGTTGAGCACTCCAGAACCCCCGACCACGGTCGTGCTCCCCTCGTCACTGGTCGTCAGGCGGCGTCTCGCTCGCGCTGGTCTGGTATTCGCGGCTGACCGGCGGGGAATCCCGCTTGAGATCGAGGGTGAAACCGTCCCCGTCCACACGGCACTAGGCGTCGGAGCGGTCGTTAAGCCGCTGGGGTTTGAACTGTTCGACCTAGAAACATCCGACCGGATGCGTGTGATGTCTCGACTCGAAGGCCGCGAGCCCCCGAGACCGGATCCCTACGGCAGAAGGTACTACTGGATGGACAGCCTCGGGGCCGCGCCGAGCGGCGAGAGTCAAGAGTACTTCGAACGCCATTCCGACCAGTGCCTGTTCGAGTTCGTTGACAATGTGTATCGCTGGTCTGGAGCTCAGCGAGCGCTGGTCGTCGTCAGCGCCACATCTGGGGGTGGGAGCGAAAGCCACAACCGTCTGCACATCGTTGTCGCGGACGACGGTGTCGGAATCCTGGGCTCGGTGTGCAAGAAGGCAGAGTCCCTTGCCGCTCACGGTGAGCGCACAACCTGCCTCTCCGAGGGTGCCAAGCCCAACTACAAGATCGCCGCTGGTGTCGTGGCCGACATCCTTGTGTCCTCCTTCGGGGAACGTTCCGTCATCGGCGCAAGGGGAGGTCACGGCCTGAGTACGGTAGCGAAACACGCCGCCGAGTGGAACGGCACCATGAACGTGATCTCTACATTCGCGCCTGGCCAAGGCACACAGCACGGGCGGCACGGGCGGGCTGGGAAGTGGGACGACGAGGAATTCAAGCACGAAGGAATGCAGGGAACCTTGGTGCATCTCACTCTTGATGCCACCATGCACGACAGTCCAGGTTCGCGGGTGAGCAATCGATGCGAACCTGTACCGGCCTGACACCTCAACGTCAGCATGGCCGATCCCAGGGACGCCTACGCACGCCTGCCGTTCCAACCCGATCGAACGCAACGCGCCCACAAGATCGGCGGCGGCCTCACGTTCTTCGATGTCGCCGACAAAGAGGCCGACATCGACACGGTCGCCGGTTACCTGCGAGAGGTTCCTCTCGACCTCATTGTGCGACCGAAATGGGTGCTGGCACGCTGGGGACCCGAGAGCCAGGGGTGGCCGTCACCAGTTGAGGCCGCTGAAGCATTCCAGAGCAGACTCACAACCATGGGTTCTGAAGCGTCGGCGGGAGTGGTCGTCTTTGAGGTCGCCAAGGCCCCGACTATCACCTGGAGTTCCCGTATCACAGAACCGACCGGGCTCGACTTGGTGCTGCTCGCCCGAGCACGCGCAACCGAGATGCAAGCACTTCTCCAATGGGGAAACGCACTCTGGCACCCTGACACGTACCACTATGTGCTCCCGTCGGGAAAGCACACGTCGTCCTTCGTCCGGCTAGCCGATGCATTCCAAGACCTTCGGGCTGCGGCCGTCCTGGCAACCTGGCTCTACGGAGCTCTCCTCTCCGAAGCTCGGACAACGGTAGTCATGGACATCGGAACCTTGATGCCGGTGGTGGGCGAACTCCAGCGGACCACAGAACATATTCGCGCAGACACAAAAACGTCGGCTCGCATCGGAAACGTGATCTCGCTGGACCGGTACCCTTCAAGCAACCTGGGAATCCACACGAGTCTGCGCAGTCTGTCGCCAGACAGCCCGGTGCTCGGCCTCGTGTCGGTGAGCGACAGCGGGGGGTTCGCCGAACGGTTGTTGAATGCCATCTCCACGCTCGGAGCACCGACGGCGCGCATCGAACAGTTCGTGTCGAGACCTCGCTCGAGCGCGACTGACATCTCCGCGAACCCTCCATCCAGGAGAACCGTCGAGGAACCTTGGCTGGGCCTAGGAGAACCGCAGTGCAATGAGTCAGAAGGTGGAACCTGTCGCTTGTGCAGGGACGAGCGCAGGGCCCGTCTGGTCAGGATCAATCCGAGGGCGATGTCGGCGTTGATCCTGCCTGAACCCGACCTGATTGTGCCGGACATATTCGACGCTCGCGCGAATGCCTCACTATGGGAGGCCTACAGCCACGCTCCGGACAACTCCGTCAACTTTCTCGGACCAACCGAGACGCGTCATGCGCCAGAATCTGAGCGCGCTCGCGAACAATCGACCTTCTTCGAGCCAACGCTGCTCGCGAGAGTGTCTCCGTCAAGGCTGATCCAAGGCCGACTAGGCGAGTTCGACAAATTTCCGAAGCGCAACCGGAACGACGATATCCGGGACCTCGTCCAGCAGTCGCGTGATCTTGTAGCCTCGAGCGCTTCCACTGTCGTATTCAACAAGCGAGAGCGTGAATTGTTTCGCGACGACGAGTGGCACGAATTCACTGAGGCGCTCAGCGAACACGAGTTCGTTTCGCACGATGCCGGTTGGATCCCCTTCGAGCCGGGAACGGGTCTCGCTGTCACCGAGGAGCCAACCAGGTCAGACTCGCCCGGGGTGCTGGTCCTCGTGTTCGGAGCGCGCACCGGTCTCACCTGCCAGCGCATGTTTCTAGCCGCTCGCGAGCAGTGGCCCGGCGCCAACTTCCGATGCCTCGTAGTTCACGCGCATCCCGAGAACGAACGACTCTGGACGAGCATAAGGAACAACCTCACAGACTCTGACGGCAACAAACGCCTGCTGGCCCTCTGGCTAAGCCACATCCCGAGTTGGTCACCGCTCACAATGGAACGCGAAACCTACCTAGCCGCCCAGAAGCACGGTTTGGACACCGATGAACTGCAGACACGGATCAACGAACTGCAGGTAGGTCCCGCTCCACAGCACACACTGTTGGGTCGAACCAACCCGAGGTTGCTTCCGCACTCATACTTCGGTCAGAGGTTGGGAAGCCGCGAGACCCTCTGCGCCGTAGGGTCAGCGATGCAGGCAGCTCGTATCCGGGCAAGCAAGCAGCGTGCGCCCTACTGGGCCAAGTTCGATCTTCCACGAGTACTCAGATCCTACTTCGATGGTCTGATCCATGTGTGCATCCTTAGGTGGTGCGAACCGCAGGAAGCCTGGTGGGGTACACACAACAGCGGGTGCTGCGACTTGCTGCAGCAACTGGAGGGCCTGGACTTCGACTTCGACCTACTGCTCCCGGAACTGCTGCTCGCGGGCGCCCAAGAGAAACTGCCCGAAGAAGGGATTGCACATGTCCTTGAGTCCGCGAAAAGCCGCATCAAGCCCAACGGGGGCTCACTGGACGAACGCACTCGAAGCCATCTGAAGCTTGGGATCGAACTCTGCGAGTTGGCTTGACCCCGCGACCAAGTGAGTGCGTGGCCCGGGCGACCCGTGATGGCAGCCAACAAGCGCAGAGGTGACTGGTGTCAGAGAAGCTCCCTGTTCAATCCGCGCCCGTTCTGCAGCACACGAGGCAGGTTCGGACGCCCGACTTCACGGTCGCTATGGTTTTCGCCATGGAGCGAACGTTAGGGGAAGCACAATGACGCAGGGATCAACAGAGGGATCAATCGAGGTCTACGAGAGCGAAGCGCGGAGGTTTCCGCCGTCCGCCGCCTTCGCCGGGGCGGCGCTGGCCAACGATCGTTCGCTCTATGACGAGGCCGACGCCGACTATGAGGCTTTCTGGGCGCGTCAGGCCCGCGAACTGCTGAGCTGGTCCAGCGACTTCACCAAGGTGCTCGACTGGGACCTGCCGTTCGCCAAATGGTTCGAGGACGGGGAGCTCAACGTCTCAGAGAACTGCCTCGACCGCCATGTGGCCGCCGGACTCGGCGACAAGGTCGCCTACCACTGGGAGGGCGAACCCGGCGACACCCGCACCATCAGCTACTCAGAACTGTTGGCCGAGGTCGAGAAGTTCGCCAACGTGATGAAGAGCCTCGGCCTGTCGAAGGGAGACCGCATCGCCGTCTACATGCCGATGATCCCAGAGCTGCCGATCGCCATGCTTGCCTGCACCCGCATCGGCGTGGCCCACTCGGTTATCTTCGGCGGCTTCTCCCCCGATGCCATCACTGACCGCTGCGAAGACGCAGAGGCCCGCCTGATCATCACCGCCGACGCGGGATACCGGCGTGGAGAGCCGTCGGCTCTGAAACCCAACGTCGACGCAGCGCTCGCCGCCGGTGCATCGAGCGTGGAGAACGTGATCGTGGTCGACCGCTGCGGGACCGGCCCGGCGATGGTCGAGGGCCGTGATCACTGGTGGCATGAGCTGATGGAGACCGCAGAGCCGAGCTGTCCGCCAGAGCCGATGGGTGCCGAACAGTTGCTCTATCTGCTCTACACGTCGGGCACCACAGCCAAGCCCAAAGGCATCATGCACACCACTGGCGGCTACCTGACCCAGGTCGCGTTCACCCACAAGTACGTCTTCGACCTGAAACCGGAGACCGACGTGTACTGGTGCGCTGCGGACATCGGCTGGGTGACGGGTCATTCCTACATCGTGTTCGGACCGTTGGCCAACGGCTGCACCTCGGTCATGTACGAGGGCACACCGGACACACCGCTTCTGAGCGAACGCAGCGGCGAACGAGCTTCGTGGAACAAGGACAGGCTCTGGGACATCGTGGAGCGCTACGGCGTGACCCAGCTCTACACGGCCCCCACGGCCATCCGCACTTTCATGAAGTGGGGCGAACAATGGCCGGCGACGCGTGACCTCTCGAGCCTGCGGGTCCTCGGCACTGTCGGTGAGCCCATCAATCCCGAAGCCTGGATGTGGTACCACGACAACATCGGCGGCAGTTCCTGCCCGATCGTCGACACCTGGTGGCAGACCGAGACCGGCTCGCACATGATCACTCCCCTCCCCGGCGTGACCACAACCAAGCCCGGCACGGCCACCACACCCATCCCCGGCGTCTACGCCGAGGTTGTTGACGACGACGGCAACCCAGTCGACCTCGGCGGCGGCTATCTCACCATCACCCGGCCGTGGCCGTCGATGCTGCGGGGAATCTGGGGAGATCCGCAGCGGTACCACGACACCTACTGGTCTACCCACGAGGGGCGCTACTTCGCCGGCGACGGGGCCCGGGTCGACGAGGACGGCTGCATCTGGCTGCTGGGCCGCGTGGACGACGTGATGAACGTATCGGGCCACCGCATCTCCACCGCCGAGGTTGAGAGCGCCCTGGTTGACCACCCCGCGGTGGCCGAGGCAGCGGTTGTCGGGGCCAAAGACGACATAACCGGTCAAGCGATCGTCGGTTACGTCATCCTGATCGGGTCTGTCGAGGCCTCCGACGATCTGCGGGAGGAGATCCGCCGACACGTGGGCACCAAGCTCGGCCCGACAGCGAGGCCCAAAGCCGTGTTCTTAGTACCGGACCTTCCCAAGACCCGTTCCGGCAAGATCATGCGGCGGCTGCTGCGCGATGTGGCCGACGGCCGAGACTTGGGCGACACCACCACACTCGCCGACCCCGACGTTGTCGCTGCCATCCGCGAGGGTGCCGCGCAGAGCGACGAGGACTGATCGACGAGGACTGATCGGCGGGGACGGACGGCCGCGGACTCACAGCAGAGACTGACCACCGGGGACTCACGGCGGGATCGACAAGCGAGACCAACGGGGCGAGACCAACGGGGCGGGCTACGCGGAATCGACAGATCCGCTCAATTCTGCGTAGTCGCAAGCACGAGAATGGCTCTAGGGTTGAGGGCAACAGTCTGGCGGCAGGCTCTGATCTGAGCCGAAGCGATACCGGAGGTGTGCAACCCCATGATTAACACAGCAAAAACCTTTGTTCTGCTTGCCCTGCTCGGTGGTCTGATCATCGTGGCGGGTGGTGCCATCGGCAGTTCGACGGGCCTGGTGATCGGGCTCGTGATCGCTCTGGTGATGGTCGGCGGTTCGTACTGGTTCAGCGACACGCTGGCCATCAAGTCCGCTCGTGCTCAAGCCGTGACCCGCGAGCAGGCACCGCAGTACTACGAGATCATGGAAGACCTCACGATGCGGGCCAATATGCCGATGCCCAAGCTCTACATCTCTCCCAACCCGCAACCGAACGCTTTCGCGACCGGACGCAACCCCAACAACGCCGCGGTGGCGGTGACCGCCGGTCTTTTGGAGCGCATGAGTTGGCAGGAGGTTCGGGGTGTGCTGGCCCATGAACTGGCGCACATCCGCAACCGCGACATCCTCATCGGGTCGGTTGCCGCGGCGATCGGCATGGCGATCACCTTCGCGGCCAACATTGTCATGTGGGGGGCGATGTTCCGAGGCGGGAGCCGTGACCGCAACCCGATCGGGGAGCTCGCATTCGCGCTGCTGGCGCCGATCGCCGCGATGATCATTCAGGCCGCCATCAGCCGCAGCCGCGAGTTCCAGGCCGATGCCTCAGCAGCGAAGTTGATCGGCAGCGGTGAACCCCTAGCCAGTGCTCTCGAGAAGCTGGAACGCGGTGCCAACGCCATCCCCGTGAACGTCAACCCGAGCCAGGCCAGCAGCTACATCATCAACCCGCTGAGTGCTCAGGCCCGCGGCCGGGGCGGTGGCAGCAAACTGTTCAGCACCCATCCCCCGACTGCGGAGAGGATCGCCCGCCTGCGCTCAATGTGAGTCAATCTCGGAAGTTGATGAACTGGAGGGGGATCTTCAGGTCGGCTTCCTTGAGCGCGGCGATCACCTTCTGCAGGTCGTCGCGTTTCTTGCCCTGCACGCGCAGTTCGTCGCCCCGCGCCGATGACTGGATCCCCTTTAGGCCGAGACCCTTGATGAACTTGTTGATCTCCTTGGCCTTGTCCTGTGAGATCCCGGCTTGCAGGCGGGCGGCCTGGCGCACGGTCCCTCCAGAGGCTGGTTCCACGTTGCCGTAGTCGAGCGCCCTTAGGCTCACTTTGCGTCTGACCAACTTCTCTTCGAGGACTTGGCGCAGCGCTGCGAGCCGGTCCTCCGACGACGACGCCATTTCGATGACATCGTCGCCCAACCGCACCGAGGAGCCGGTGTTCTTGAAGTCGTATCGTTGGGACACCTCGCGGGAGGCTTGGTCGACAGCATTGCGTACTTCTTGACCGTCGAGTTCTGAGACCACATCGAAAGTCGGCATGGCGAAACCGTATCAAGCGGCGGCCGTTGTTGATCGGTCGAGCCTGCAATTCTGTGCCGGTCGCGGTCTCGATACGGTAGTATTTTGGGTCCGCGGGTCGGTGCCCGAGCGGCCAAAGGGAACGGGCTGTAAACCCGTCGGCATATGCCTACGAAGGTTCAAATCCTTCTCGGCCCACAGCGGAGACGGGGCCCGGCGCTACGGTGCCGGGCCTTGTCAGTTCCAGCGGCCCGGTGCTTTGCGCCCCACCGGCCGGTTCTCCTAGGCGAGCATGCGTTGCATGATGACGGCGTCGAGCCAGGAACCGAACTTGCGGCCCACCTCGCGTTCTGTGCCCACAACCTCGAATCCGCAGGTTCGATGAAGCGCCATGCTCGCCTCGTGACCATCGACGATGTGGGCGATGATGCTGTGAAACCCCCGTTTGAGCGCCATGTCAATGAGTTCGTTCATCAGTGCCCGGCCCACCCCACGGCCTCTGGCATCTTCGCTCACATACACGCTGTTCTCGACGGTCGTGCGGTAACCGGCACGATTCCGGTAGGGGCTGAGGCTGGCGAAGCCCACCACGCGTCCTTCGGTCTCGGCTACGACAACCCCCAGAGCACCCTGGCGTTCGGCGATCCATTCGCGCTGGGCCTCCAGACTTCTCGACTCGATATCGAATGTGGCCGTCGTGTTCTCAACCTCGTGGTTGTAGATCCGGCGAAGATCTTCAGCGTCGGCAACCGTGGCCAAGCGGAGTCGCATTTGTCGTCGGGGCTTTCCTGTCGGGAGTCGTGGATTCGCAACGAATCTAGTCCCGTGGTTTGATGACGTATGGCACAAAACGTTTTGGGGACCGAACTCGTCGAGTGCGGAACTGACCCCGTCACCGGGTTCTTTCGAGACGGCTGTTGCAACACCTCAGAGGCCGACGTCGGCTCGCACACTGTCTGCTCGATCGTCACCAGCGAATTCCTTGAGTTCTCCAAAGAAGCCGGCAACGACTTGTTGACGCCGCGCCCAGAGTGGGGTTTCGGGGGTCTCTCGCCCGGCGACGGCTGGTGCGTCTGCGCTGCTCGATGGCTCGAGGCCGCCCTCGCCGGTGCCGCCGCTCCAGTGCGACTCTCAGCAACCCATGAGCGGGCCCTTGAGGTCGTCCCCCTGCAGATGCTGCGAACCCACGCCATCGACGCCGACAACTGACCCGAACGAACCGCCTGCATCCCGCTCGCAGATGCTGGCATGCCTCGTAGGCCACGCAACGAACGCGCGCCCGCTCCGTCGATGCCGAGGGTCGGGTCAGTGTTGCGTGGGAAGATAATGGAATCCTCGTCCAGTTCGCGTCGGTTTGGCGGGTTCGAGTTCTCCGGTGTCGACAAGAGCCGACAGTCGCCGTCCTGCCGTGGGGACGGTGAGGCCGGTGAGGTCCGCGACCTCGGTGGTGGACACGCGCCCGCGAGCACGCGCCCAATCGGAAACTAGCGCTAGCTGTGCTTCGGTCGAGGCATTGAAGGGGCAGAGGCCGCCTATTCGAGACCGAGCGTTAACGCTGAGACGGTACGCGGGTGGTTGAGCCGCAGGCGTTCCGGCGACCCTTGAGATGACTGCGTACCCGGGTACCTCGGGACTCTGTCCGGGGTTTCCGTTTGCCCCGCGGAGATTCGCTGTCTCCAAGCGGGACAGAGAATCAGCGGACTCGTTGACCGTGCGCTGCAGGACAGTACTCGCTCTCTCGGCGTCGATCCAGCCACGCCGGCGCATTTCGTCTATCAGCAGCAGAGGCTCTACGCTGCTGGCCAGACTCGGCGGCTCGAGAGCTGTGATCAGTCGAACCATCTCCGGTGCGGGCTCGCCACCGAGGAGCGAGACTCGTACGTACGGGCCCGCGATTTCGTAGATTTCTGGT
>MKWU01002341.1_pt1 | contig 28822 bp, 25 predicted proteins | sample 809101 | NCBI WGS metagenome assembly MKWU01 (sample SAMN05860141, study PRJNA318959) | sponge metagenome | host: Aplysina aerophoba | place: Slovenia: Piran, Adriatic Sea, Gulf of Piran | collected 2013-05-07 | reverse complement strand
GCGACCTCAGCGTGCTCGTCTGAAAGAAGCCCTCGTGACCGAGCGCGACGACGCGGCCCTGCCCGCGGCGGCCCGCCGCCACGACGGTGGCAGCGCGGCCCTGGGACTCACCGACCACCACCGGGAAGGCATCGGGGCCATACACGCAGAGTGCCCCGGGCGTGCCGGACGCGGCGAGCTCGGACACGCCGTCGAGCAACGCAGCCAGGTCATCCTCGATCTGCCCGGCGTCCGGGGGTGCGATCTCCTCCACTTCCAGGATGGGAGGTGCGGTGGGCGTGGGCGCCGGGGTCGAGGTCCGCTGTGGCGCGGGCGTCGGCGAGGTTGCGGCGGCGGGTGGTTGAGTTGGCGATTCAGCCGCCGAGGATCGCGGGGTGGGGGGAGCGTCGGCCTCCGGCGACGGGCCCGGCTCATCGGAGCACGCGCCCAGGACCACGGCAGCGATCGTGACGAAGACGGCCAGCCAGCGCGCGACCCTCGTCATCGCACGGCCCGTCCCTGCGGAGGGTCGCCAACCGGTACGCGCGACATGGTCCGGCTCACGACCGCAGCGCCGCCGGGTACAGCGTGATCGCCGCTACAACAGCATCGCGGGAGGGATGATTCCGTCATGGAATACTATGAGCCTGTCAGTAGCTCGTACTACACCATCTGAGATATCGGCTTGGCATAGATGCGATGTTGCCGCTCATGATACCCATTTACATCGCAACATCAATCCACCGTTGATAACGTGAACACTATCACAACTCATGTGCCGCCCTGGATCCCGCCACTGTGGATGAGGCGGGCAGGTAGCGCCGCTGCACGCCGCGCGCCATACTGCCCCCGGCGCTCTGCGCCCCCAACTCGGACCCACCCGAATCGATGGAGTACGCATGTCCCCCGTCACCATCCCCGACCTCCCGGTCGCCGCCGATCAGGCCTGGCTCTTCCCCGGCCAGGGCGCACAGCACGTCGGCATGGGCAAGGACCTCCACGACGAGATCCCCGCCGCCCGCGCCGTCTTCGAAGCCGCCGATGATGCCCTCGGCTTCTCGCTCTCGGGGCTCTGCTTCGAGGGCCCCGAGGACGAGCTGACCCGGACCGTGAACACGCAGCCCGCGCTCGTCGTGCACGGCATCGCCGCGCTCGTCGCGGCCATCGACGCCGGCACGGTCACGAGCCGCCCGGCGGTCGTCGCCGGACACTCGCTCGGCGAGTACGCGGCGCTCATCGCCGCGGGCGCCGTGAGCTTCGAGGACGGTATCCGCCTCGTCCGGCGTCGCGGCGAGCTCATGCAGGAGGCGTGCGACGCCGAGGCGGGCACGATGGCCGCGGTGCTCGGTCTCGAGCGCGGCCAGGTCGAGGAGATCTGTGCAGCGAACGGCGCCGCTGTCTGCAACGAGAACGCGCCGGGTAACGTGAGCATCGGCGGGACCGTCGCGGCCGTCGAGGCATCGACCGCGGCGGCCGAGGAGGCCGGCGCATCGCGCATCGTCCCGCTCGCCGTCGCCGGCGCGTTCCACACGCCGCTGATGCAGAGCGCGCAGGACGGCATGGCGAGCGAGCTCGCCAACGCGGCGTTCTCTGACCCCGGCATCCCGGTCGTCTCGAACGTGACGGGGCAGAACCTGACCTCGGCCGGCGAGCTGGCGGGCGAACTGACCTCGCAGATCACGAGCCCGGTGCTCTGGGTCGACGGTGTGCGGGCGATGCTCGCCGCCGGGGTGACCTCGTTCACCGAGTTCGGTCCGGGACGCGTGCTCACCGGCGCGCTGCGCCGCACCGAGCGCTCCGCCGAGGGGCGCAACGTCGCGACGGCCGCGGACGCCCGCGCCGAAGAAGCCGAGTAGCCCCGATGAGCCCGCAGGAGAACCTCTCCGGCAAGACGGCCGTCGTCACAGGCGGAGCGCGCGGCATCGGGCGCGCCATCGCGATGGAGCTCGGGCGGCAGGGCGCGCGCGTGATCATCACCTACCGCAGCGAGGAGCTCCTCGCGAACGCGGTCGCCGGCGACCTGCGCAACATCGGCACCGACTCCTCCACCGTGCGCGTCGACGTACGCAACACCGAGGACCTCGAGCAGCTCTTCCAGGAGGTGCGGCAGGCGCACGGCGGCGTCGACATCCTCGTGAACAACGCCGGCGTGACCGACGACGGCCTCGTGATGCGCATGACCGACGAGTCGTGGACGAAGGTCGTGGATACGAACCTGACCGGCACCTTCCACGCGACCCGCCTGGCGCTGCGGCAGATGACGCGTGCACGCTGGGGGCGGGTGATCAACATCACCTCGGTGGTGGCGGCCATGGGCAACGCCGGGCAGGCGAACTACTCCGCCGCCAAGGCCGGCATCATCGGCTTCACGCGCTCCGTGGCGCGCGAGGTCGCCTCGCGCAACGTGACGGTGAACTCCGTCGCGCCGGGGTTCGTCGAGACGGACATGACGGCGCATCTGACCGACGACCAGCGGAGCGCCATCCTCAACATGGTGCCGATGGGCCGTCACGCAACACCGGAGGACATCGCGCCGATGGTCGCGTTCCTCGCCTCGGACGGTGCGGCGTACATCACCGGCCAGACGTTGCACGTCGACGGCGGGCTCGTGATGCGATGACGGTGTCAGGCGCCGGCACGGGCCGGTAGCGGCCGTGCCGGCCGGGTCGCGGCGCCGTTCGCGCATCATCGCCTTCCAGGCGCTGTACGAGGCCGCGTCGGGCTTCGTCCGCGAGCTGGTCGACGGCGTCGGCGAGCACCGCGCGGAGATCGACTCGATGATCGGGGAGCGCGCACCGGCGTTCCCGCTGATGGAGATGGCGCCGGTCGACCGCAACGTGCTGCGCCTTGCCATCTTCGAGATCTGCTTTGATAATCGGCGCGCTCCGCTGGCGGTCGTGATCAACGAGGCGGTGGAGCTCGCCAAGGGCTACGGCTCTGAGTCCTCCGGCCGGTTTGTGCATGGCGTACTCGGATCGATCGCCGGAGCGCAGCGGGCTGAGCCGGAGGCCGCCCAGGGGCAGACCCCGGAGTGAGACTCGGATAACCTGCATTCGTCGCGGCCGAAGGCAGCCGCACGCGAGAGGATGAGACAGTGGCAACCACCTACGAGCGCGTGCGCGCGATGATCGTCGAGCAGCTGGGCGTGGAAGAGTCGGACGTGACGCCGAACGCGTCGTTCGTCGACGACCTCAACGCGGACTCGCTGGACCTGGTCGAGCTCATTATGTCGCTCGAAGAGGAGTTCTCGGGCGAGGGCAACGACATCGAGATCTCCGACGAGGACGCCGAGAAGATCCAGACCGTGCAGGACGCCATCGACTTCCTGCACGACCTCGGTATCGAGGACTAGCTCGCGGCGGGGACGCCATCCCGGGCGACCTGCCGCTCGGGCTCGCGCCCGGGTGCGATCCACTGGCGCGCGCCGGGCGTATCATCAACACAACATGGAACTGCTAGGTGTCGGGGCTGCCGAAGCGCTCGTGGTCTTTGTGATCACGCTCATCGTCGTGGGCCCGCAGCGCTTCCCGGAGATCGCCCGCCAGGGCGGTCGCTACTACCGCATGGCCCGGCGCTACGCGACCGAGGTCACCAACGACGTGCGCGGCGCCATCCAGGAGCTCGAGGCCGAGGTCGAGGCGCAGAAGGACGAGCTCGAGGCCGTCGGCACCGAGCTGAGTCAGGGTATCCAGAACACCGTCGCCGAGACGCGCAGCGAGTTGCGTGACATCGGCCGCTCGACGGGTGAGGCGGTCTCGAGCGCGGAACCCGCGCAGCAGCGCTCGACACCACGCAATGGCCAGGCCGCAAGGCCCGCGCCGGCCCCGGCCGCGACGCCCCCGGCGCGCAGCTCCGCACTCCAGACCCCTCGCGAGTTGCCCGCGGGCGACGAGGACGAACCCGCGACTGAGCGCCGCTCCGGCGACGAGTAGCCTCCATGGCCACGTCCGTCGACTCCGACCCGCCAGCCGAGCCGCCCGAGCCGCCGCCGGAGGACGACGGCGGGCAGATGACGCTCCTGGACCACCTCCTGGAGCTCCGCACCCGCGTCACCTGGATGACCGGGGCGATCGTCGTCGGGATGGGCATCTTCTTCGCGCCCCCGATCAACTTCGCGGTCTGGGAAATCCTCATCGTGCCCGGGGAGCGCGTCTCCGATTTCAGGCTCACGCAGGTCGACCCGCTCGAAAACCTCGGCGTCTATTTCCGCATCGCGCTGGCGTGCGGCACCGCAGTAGCGATGCCGGTGCTGGTCTTCCAGACGATGCGCTTCGTAGCCCCGGCGCTCACGCCACAGGAGAAGCGCTGGCTCTATCCGATTGCCCTGGGGGCCTCTCTGGCCTTCGTGTCGGGTCTTGCCTTCTGCTACTTCGTCGTGTTGCCCGCGGCCTACGGCTTCCTGTTCGAGTTCGGGAGCGACCTCGCTGCACCAGAGCCGCGGGTCAGCAGCTACATGGACCTGACGCTGCGCCTGCTCGTGCTCCTCGGGTTCGTCTTCGAGATGCCGATCCTGATCATGGGACTCGCGAGGATCCGCGTCGTGCACTGGCGGAAGCTCCTCGGCTGGTGGCGCATCGCCATCATCGGCGCCTTCGTCGTCTCCGCGATCGCGACCCCGACGATCGACCCGGTGACGCAGTCGCTGGTCGCGGGACCGATGATCGTGCTCTACGCCATCGGGATCGGGCTCGCCTGGATCGTGCGGCCACGCGGCTAACCGCCGCGCTGGTTGCTGCGATCATGTGCATACGCAATATCACCGTTCATACGCCCGGACGTGCTAGGATGAAGCCCGTATGACCGAGCCGAATCTCGACGCCGTCTACGCCTCGCCCGCCATCGAGGGCGCCCACCGCGCCGGTACGCCCGAGCTCGTCGAACTCTACGAGGAGATCGCGGACTGTCCGGCCTGCGGCCTCGCGCGCACGCGCACGCAGACGGTGCCCGGCTCCGGCCCCGCGCCCGCCGAGGTGATGTGCATCGGCGAGGCGCCCGGAGCGCGCGAGGACGAGCAGGGCCTCCCCTTCGTGGGCGCAGCCGGGCGATTCCTCGACGAGTTGCTCGCCGGCATCGGCATGTCGCGCGAGACGGTGCACATCGCCAACGTCGTGAAGTGCCGGCCGCCCGGCAACCGCGACCCGCAGCCCGAGGAGACCGCCGCCTGTCAGCCGTACCTCGACCGCCAGATCGCGCTCGTCGACCCACTGCTCATCGTCACGCTCGGACGCTTCTCGATGGCGCGCTGGTTCGCGGGCACGACGATCAGCCGCATCCACGGCCAGCCGAAGCGCTTCGGCAACCGCCTCGTGATGCCGATGTTCCACCCGGCCGCCGCGCTCCGGCGCGGCGACCTGCGCGCCGTCATCGCGGCCGACTTCGCGCGTATCCCGGCACTCCTCGACGAGGCGCGGGCCATCCGTGCCGAGGGACCCTCGGACGCCTCTTCCGATGCCGACACCCCGGTAGCCGCCGCGGCGTCGCTCCCGGCGTCCGAGCAGCGCGCACTGCTGTGAAGCGAGCGAACGCACAATGAGCGACGACACCCTGCCCGTCCGCATGATCCCCCTCGGGGGCCTCGGCGAGATCGGGCGCAACATGATGCTCTACGAGTACGAAGACCAGGCGATCGCCGTCGACGTCGGTCTGATGTTCCCCGAGGAGGAGATGCTCGGCGTCGACCTCGTCATCCCGGACTTCGAGTACCTGCTCGACGACCCCACACGGCTGCAGGCCGTGTTCCTGACCCACGGCCACGAGGACCACATCGGCGCGCTGCCGTTCCTGCTGCGCGAGCTGAACGTGCCGGTGTTCTGCACCCGGCTCACGCGCGGCCTCGTCGACGTGAAGCTGCGCGAGCATCGCCTGAGCGACGACACACACGTGCAGGTCGTGGAGCCCGGCCAGACGATCAACGTCGGCCCGTTCTCGGTCGAGTTCTTTACCGTCTCGCACTCGATCCCCGACGCGGCCGGGCTGATCATCGGGACGCCCCTCGGGCCCATCGTCCACACCGGCGACTTCAAGCTCGACCACACGCCGCCCATGGGGCAGCACACCGACCTCATGCGCCTGGCCGAGGTGGGCCGCGAGGGCGCGCTGCTGCTCGCCGCCGACTCCACGTACGCGGAGATCGAGGGCCACACGCCATCGGAGCAGACCGTCGCCGAGACGCTCGACCGCGTGATCGGGGAGGCCGAGGGCCGCGTCATCGTCGCGACGTTCGCCTCGCTGATCTCGCGCGTGCAGATGGTGGTGGACGCCGCCCGGAAGCACGGCCGTCGCGTCTTCGTCACGGGCCGCTCGATGGTGAACAACGTGCGCATGGCGCGCGAGCTCGGCTACCTCGACGCCGGTGACAACGTGCTGATGAACCCGCGCGAGATGCGCGACCACCCCGACAAGCGCACGATCGTGATCAGCACCGGCGCGCAGGGCGAGCCGACCGCGGCGCTGACGCGCATGGCGAACGGCACGCACCAGCACATCACCGTGCAGGAGGGCGACACCGTCGTGCTCTCCTCGAGCCCCATCCCGGGCAACGAGGCGCTCGTCTACCGCAACATCGACAACCTGTACCGCGCCGGCGCGCAGGTGATCTACAGCCTGATCGCCCCTGTACACGTGCGCGGGCACGCCGCGCGCGAGGAGCTCAAGATCGTCCACAGCCTCGTGCAGCCGCAGTACTTCGTCGGCATCCACGGCGAGCATCGCCACCTGGTGCACCACCGCGAGCTCGCGCTCGACCTCGGCATGCACCCCGAGGATGCGCTGGTGCTCAAGGACGGCGATGTGCTGGAGATCACCGAGGACGAGGCCTACGTCGCGGACAGCGTCCCGGCAGACTACGTGTACGTCGACGGCCTCGGTGTCGGAGACATCGACCACATCGTGTTGCGCGACCGCCAGCACCTGGCCTCGGACGGCATGGTGGTGGTGGTGGCGGCGATCAACCGCCAGCACGGCACCCTCGCCGGCGTCCCCGAGGTGATGTCGCACGGCTTCGTGAGCCCCGACGACGAGTCCGAGATGATCGAGGGTGTGCGCCGCCTCGTCGTCGACCTCTTCGGCGGGGAGGGCCATCAACTCGACTGGACGAGCATGCGTGAGAGACTGAAGGACGAGGTGGCTCGCCACCTGTACCAGGAGACCCACCGCCGGCCGCTGGTGCTGCCGGTGACGGTGGAGGTCTAGCGCGGGCGAACGCGCCCGCCAAGGGAGGCGAACGACGGAGGTGTAGTCCAGCCTCGAAGGTACCGGCGTCGCTGGCGGGGGACGGCCGGACCGGGAGCATCACCATGGCCCGAACGAAGACCCGCCCATCCACGCGCCCGCCGCGCGCCCAGACCGCTCGCGCGAGCGCCTCCTGGACCCGCCGCCTCCGGCCCCTTGCGCGCCCGGAGAGCCTCGGCGGCGGGCTCGTCGTTATCGCCGCCGCGATCCTGATCTACCTGCTGCCCCTCGACGCCGTCCCCGTGGCGGACGTGCTCGCGCGGGCGCGCGACGCGTTCGTCGAGGCATTTGGCGTCCACGTCTTCACGATCGTCGCGCTGCTCGCCGCCCTCGGCGCACTCGTCGCCACGCGACGCGTGCGCGTGCTGCGCCACCACGGACGCCACGCACTCGGCGCCGCACTGCTCCTGATCTTCAGCAGCGGCGTCCTGGGCCTCTGGCGGCCCGACGTCCTGATCGGCGGCGCCAACCTCGACGCCGCCTCGGCAGGTGGCGAGGTCGGCCGCTGGCTGAGCGGCAGCGTCCTCGCCGGCCTCGGCTGGGTCCTCGCCGGACTCGGGGGCTTCACGCTGCTGTGGCCCCGCACGTCTGCGCGCATCGCCCGCGCGACGCCCGGCGCGAGCATCCGTACGAGCGTCTGGGTGTGGCGTCATGGACCGCGCCAGGCCCTCGCCGCGATCGTCGCGCGTGCGAAGCGACTCGGCGAGTCCGACGTCCCGAACGCGGCCGAAATCAACGCGCTGCGCGCGCGCCGCGGCGGGGCCGCGGCAAACGGTGCCACCGCAGTCGCCGCTGCCGCGACGGACGCCGGCGCGGATGACGCCGCCGCGCCGGCCGACCTCGACGCCCCCGAGGAGGGCGAGGAGTCGGCGGACGACGACAACGAGCGCCCGCCCGTGCAGATCCCGATGGACATGGAGCACGAAGCGGCGGCGTGGCGGCACTCCAGCGACGGCTGGCAGTTGCCGCCGATGGACCTGCTCCAGAGCGCCGAGCCGCCCGCGCCCGCCATCCAGAGCAACGAGCATCGCGCGCAGCTCCTCGTGGACACGCTCGCCTCGTTCGGCGTCGACGCCAGCGTGACGCAGATCAACGAGGGGCCCGCCGTGACGCAGTTCGGCGTCGAGCCGGGCTGGAACGTGCGCACCAAGACCGTCGAGGAGCGCGACGCCACCGGCAAGCCCATCCTCGACGACGACGGTCAGCCGCGCACCAAGGAGATCGAGCTCTCGCGGACGCGGGTGCGTGTCAGCCGCATCACCTCGCTCCAGCACGACCTCGCGCTGGCGCTGGCCGCGCCCGCGCTGCGCATCGAGGCGCCCGTACCCGGCAAGTCCGTCGTCGGGATCGAGGTGCCGAACGGCCACACGTCGGTCGTGTCACTGCGCTCCATGCTGGAATCGTCGGCGTTCGAGAACGCAGCCGGGAAGTACCACCTGCCGATCGCGCTGGGGTCGGGCGTCGCGGGCTCGGAGGCGGTGACGGACCTCGCCGACATGCCGCACCTGCTCATCGCCGGCGCGACTGGCTCGGGCAAGTCGGTGTGTCTCAACTCGATCATCGCCTGCCTGCTCATGAACTACTCGCCGGAGCAGCTCAGGCTGGTCCTCGTCGACCCGAAGCGCGTCGAGCTGACCGCGCTCGCGGACATCCCGCACCTCGCGTTCAGCGACATCGTCGTAGACATGGACAAGGTCGTCGGCACGCTGCAGGCCGTGATCCAGGAGATGGAGACGCGCTACCGCGCCTTCGCGAAGGTCGGCGTCCGCAACCTCGAGGCCTACAACGAGCGCGACCAGGACCACGCGCTGCCCTACTGGGTCGTGGTCATCGACGAGCTCGCCGACCTGATGCTGGCCGCGCCGTACCAGGTGGAGCACCAGCTCGTACGCCTCGCCCAGCTCGCCCGCGCGACGGGCATCCACCTCGTCGTGGCGACGCAGCGGCCGTCCGTCGACGTGGTCACGGGACTGATCAAGGCAAACTTCCCGACACGCATCGCCTTCGCCGTCTCCTCGCAGGTGGACTCGCGCACCATCCTCGACAGTGGTGGCGCGGAGAAGCTGCTCGGCAAGGGCGACATGCTCTACCAGCCCAAGGACCAGGGAAAGCCGACACGCCTGCAGGGCGTCTACGTCTCCGACGAGGAGATCGAGTCCGTCGTCGGCTTCTGGACGGCGGGCCGCTTCGAGTCGCTGCGTCCCCCACGCTTCGACGACCTGCTCGCCGAAGCCGAGGAGGCAGCAGCCGACCTCGTGCCGGGCGGACCGCCGCCCGACGTGGATCCAATGGTCACCGAGGCGCTCCAGCTCGCCCGCGACCACACCCAGCTCTCCACCTCGATGCTCCAGCGCCGCCTGCGCATCGGCTACCCGCGCGCCGCCCGCGTCATGGACGAGCTCGAGGAGCGCGGCATCGTCGGCGCGCCCGAAGGCGGCGGCGGCCGCCGGCCCGCGCTACCCGCCGGCGCCGAGGGTGGGGGCGCGGGCCCGGGGGCGCCGCGGGCGCGGAAGGCGCCGCCGGCTCCCGCCCCGTCCTCCTCGACGGCGACGAGGATGGCGGCGAGGCCACGGAGTCAGCGGCCGCGCCGGTGGCGGGGGTTGGGCGTGAGGGGGACGCGTAGCGCTCCCAACTCAGCTTTCGTATGGGCCTAGGAACCGCTCTCCATCAAAATGGATCATGTGAGTCGGCGTCTCGGACACCCAGACTTCGGTCTCCCACGAAATGGCTTCGAGGTATCGTGACAGGGTCTTGCGGTCTGCGAAGGCCGTGACGTACACAAGGCCGGCGCGAGACTCTGCAAACATGGACGCCAGTTCCTCACGTCGCTTCGCATCCATTGGCCCGTGGCTGCTGACTGCCTCAATGAGCACGAGCCAGTTGGATGCCCGATCGAGCACGACCAGATCGGGCATTTTCCCGTGCTCGTCGACCACTACACCTATCTCCTCGAGAGCCGCGCGCTCCCACACTACAAACTTGTCCCCTGTGTCGCCCATGTACAGCAGTTGCCCGTCGCTGATGAAGCGAGCACAGAACTCTTCCACGATCTCCTTCACCAAGGGGTTCTGCCCTCCAGGCGTCAAGCTGACCTTGTCTCCATTCGGGAGCGTAACCGGGATGAGGCGCATATCGCGCTCGCGCGCCCAGCGTTCTCGCAATGCGGGCACTTCCGCCTGCCACTTCGCTAGCACTTCGTCCCAATCCGCAGTTCCGTAGCAGCTGAGAGTCCGCAGCAGCTCGATAGGCACCTGGTACACGGTCTGACCGCTATTCGTCGGACGGTCGGGATCGTCAGGGTTCTGAAGTAGCAGCCCAGCCGCGAGGAATTGATGGACTGTTTGGCGCCGTATGGTCTCACGGCTATTTGGCGCATACCGCCTTCCGTAGTGCTCCGCCATAAAGTCCATCATCGGCGTAATGCCAATGGGCACTGCTTCAATCTCAGCCCACGTCCGCTCCGGCGTTAGCTGAAGGAGGGCGAGCAGCGTGAGCGCCGAGCGCTCGTTTGTCTGCTGCTTGGGGAGGCCAAGCTGGCGGAGGATGTCCTGTGCATCGAGAACTCGTTGATGCGCCATAAGGGGGTCTGGCTGTTCTTTCTGTTCTGACCCGCTGAGGGCGGGTATGTATTGACTGGCCAACCGATCAATCGACCTTTGGTCGAGTACAGTGTCACCGACTACTTCACCAAGGCTGCGCAGTTCATCACGGCTAGGATATCGGAATCGCCGCATATCCGTCGCATTCACCTGCGTGTGGCCGGACCATTGTCGAAAAAACACGTCAACGATGCTCGAATTGAGGAAGGTAACGAGGCCGCGCGCTACCGCGGGATCGATAGGACCGCCGCGCTCATGGAATACATTCAGGTGGTTCTCGAACCCGACCAGAGGCCCGGGTATGAGATCGGAATCCGAGAGGGCCGCCACGATCCTGCGACGCTCCTCCTTGGCAGAGAATCGCTTCACGAGCACATACGGACCGTTCTGCATTAGCAGATCCGAAGTATCCCGGTTTCTTCTGATCGCGTTGGGTTTGCGGCCGCCGGTCAACGGCCACTTGACACGTCCGTGTCCATCGAAGTGGCTCGGAAAGACCAGAGGAGCGGTCCCGGCTGCGGGATCATCCTCAAGGCTCTGGCGAGCCCGGAACTCGACAACGCGGCCCGTGGAGACAGAGAGCCCCGTGTCAGAGATGAGGGACTTCATCGCGCGCATCCGTCCTGAAATCCGTGCGCCGATGTCATCAACGCTGAGATGGACGAAAGCGTCCGGGTCATGCGCTTCAACCACTTCCTCGTAGGGTGCCTCCCGCACAGTCGCCATCTGGTGGTCTATTCCGGGGCTAGAGGTGATGACAACGGAACTCCGTGCTCTGCCCTTGATCGCGTGGAACACAATGTTCTCTTGCAAGACGTTGGAATCTGAGAAAGCGCTGTCACGAGCATCGTATAAGTGAATACGACTGAACGACATCTTGGACAGGAAGTCCTGTCGAAACGACTTGAAGTACGGGCCGTTAGCGAAGCTGCGGGGTGTAATCGCGACGAGCTGGCCACCATCCTTGAGAAGGCGCAGCGCCAATGCAAGAAACGCAGCGTACAGGTTAGTAACCTCCACCCCGAGCGCGCCGACGAGCCTGCGTTCGAGGGAGTTGGTGTGGATCTTTCGGTATGGTGGGTTCATGACGACATAGTCGAACAGCGGAGCATCGATGAAAGGCAGCATCGTACTGCTACGCTCGACTGCCCAGCGGATGAAATCACCCTCAACAAGTTGCGTGCGTGCACCGACACGCTCGATGTCGCCTAGGGTCGCCCGCAGTGGGGTGGAGCACAGGTCGTCGGCCTCTACGGCCGTCACGCTGAGGGTCGACCCGGTCTCGTTCATCCAGCGGTCCGCGAATGCTGCACTCAGGCTACCGATCCCTGCGCCCGGGTCGAGCAGCGAGGCGTCTCCAGGCTCGATCTCGAAGAATGAGGCCAGCAGCGCAGCTACTGGAGGGGGCGTGAGGAACTGACCAAGTTCGGACCGCGTGTCTGGCTCCACTCGCTGTCCCATCGCCACGCGCCGGCGTTCTGCTGCCGCCAGGAGAGGCGTGGCGGCAGCGCCGATGCTGAGGCCATCAACTCGCGGCTGCTGGGTAGCGATCGGGGCCCTCGACGAACCCGGGACATGAGGTGGCCTGGTAGTGGGTCTTGGCGACACACCGACCCCCTTGAGGACGCGGGGAGCTACATCTATGTAGCACAGTTGTTCCCGAAGGGCTAGCGCCGACGCGTCCGTCCCCGACCGCGCCCGCCACCACCATTCGCCCGCTGCGGGCGGCGCGAGGGCGCTTCGAAGGCGCGGAGGCCTTCGGGGGTGTCGCCGACGAGTTCGCGGCGGAGCTCGGTGATCTGGTCGCGGAGCTGCGCGGCGAGCTCGAATTCCAGCTCGCGGGCGGCCGTCTTCATCTTGCCTTCGAGCTCCTTGACCATCCGCAGCAGCTCGTCGCGCGGCAGCTCGGAGGCGTCGACGCCGTAGGTGCCGGGCTCCTCGGCGACGCGGAGGCGGTCGGTGATGTCGCGGATCTCCTTGCGGATGCCCACCGGCTCGACGCCGTGCGCCTCGTTGTACGCGGTCTGGATGCCGCGACGGCGCTCCGTCTCGTCCAGGGCGTGTTGCATCGAGTCGGTGATGTAGTCGGCGTACATGATCACGCGGCCGTCGGGGTGGCGCGCCGCGCGACCCATGGTCTGGATGAGCGACCCGCCCGACCTCAGGTAGCCCTCCTTGTCGGCGTCGAGGATGCAGACGAGCGACACCTCAGGGAGGTCGAGGCCCTCGCGCAGCAGGTTGATGCCGACCACGACGTCGTACACGCCCTGCCGGAGGTCGCGCAGGATCTCGATCCGTTCGAGGGTGTCGATCTCCGAGTGCAGGTAGTGGGCCTTCACGCCCATCTCAAGCAGGTAGTCGGTCAGGTCCTCGGCCATCTTCTTCGTGAGCGTCGTCACCAGGACGCGCTCGCTGCGCTCGGCTCGCTCGTTGATCTCTGCCAGCAGGTCGTCGATCTGACCTTGCGTCTCACGCACCTCGACGACGGGGTCGACGATGCCCGTGGGGCGGATCACCTGCTCGACGACCTGGAACGAGTGCTCGAGCTCGTAGGGCCCGGGCGTGGCTGAGACAAAGACGACCTGGTTCAGATGCGACTCGAACTCGTCGAAGCTCAGCGGGCGGTTGTCGAGCGCGGAGGGCAACCGGAACCCGAAGTCGACCAGGGTCTTCTTGCGCGCGATGTCGCCGAAGTACATCCCTCGCGCCTGCGGCAACGCGATGTGGGACTCGTCCACGAACACCAGCCAGTCGTCCGGGAAGTAGTCGAGGAGCGTCCACGGCGTTGAGCCGGGGGCGCGGGCTGCCAGGTGGCGCGAGTAGTTCTCGATGCCCGAGCAGTAGCCGCTCTCGCGCAACATCTCGAGGTCGTACCGCGTGCGCTCCTCGAGCCTGGTTGCCTCGAGGATCCGCCCTTCGGAGCGCATCTTCGTACTCTGCTCTCGCAGTTCCTCCTCGATCGTCACGATCGCGGACTCGAGCCGGTTCTCGGATGTCACGAAGTGCTTCGCCGGGTAGATGCCGAAGCGCTCCTGCTCCGACAGCAGTTCGCCGGAGAGCGGGTCGACGGTAACAATGCGCTCGATCTCGTCGCCCCAGAAGTCGACACGCAGCGCGAGGTCCTCGTAGGCCGGGAACAGCGTCAGCGTGTCGCCGCGCACGCGGAACGTGCCGCGCACGAGGTTCATGTCGTTGCGTTCGTACTGCATCGCGACGAGCTGGCGGACGAGCGAATTGCGGTTGACGTGCCTGCCAACGCGCAGGTCGGCGACGAACGACTGGTACTCGCCGGGCTCGCCCAGGCCGTAGATGCACGACACGGACGCCACGATGACCACGTCGCGGCGCTCGAAGAGCGCGCGCGTGGCGGAGTGCCGCATCTTGTCGATCTCGTCGTTGATGTCGGCGTCCTTGGCGATGTAGGTGTCGGTGCGGGGCAGGTACGCCTCGGGCTGGTAGTAGTCGTAGTACGAGACGAAGTACTCGACGGCGTTGTCGGGGAAGACGTCGCGGAACTCGGCGGTGAGCTGCGCGGCGAGCGTCCGGTTGGGGGCGAGCACGAGCGTCGGGCGCTGGTAGCGCTCGATGATGTTCGCCATGGTGAAGGTCTTGCCCGACCCGGTGGCGCCGAGCATCGTCTGCTTGCGGAAGCCCGCCTCGAGGCCCTCGACAAGCTGGTCGATAGCCTGAGGCTGGTCGCCGGTGGGCTGGAAGTCGCTGTCGATGCGGAAGGGCCGCCCGACCTCGGTCGTGGTCATGGAGCTATTGTACGCTGCGAGCGCCGGGCTTACCCGCGAGGATCGCGGGGTTCGTGCTACCGTATTCTTGAGTCAGATCCACGGGTACGCTCACCCGCATGGTAGGCCCACGAACGGTAGAGGCGATGGACTTCTCGAGGATCACAGCCGGCGGGCAAGCGACGATCCCGAAACCCATCCGCGACGCGGCGGGGCTCGCCGAGGGCGACGTGATCGCGTTCGAGGTTGAAGGCGACCACGTGCTGGTCCGCAAGGTCGTATCCGAAGCAGATGGCTATCTGCAGGGACTGACCGCGACCTTGAGCGAGTGGGACTCGCCGGAAGACGAAGCCGCCTGGCGTGACCTTTGAGCCGTTCGACGTCGTAGTCGTTCCCTTCCCGTTTACAGACCGCCCGGTGTCACGACGCCGACCGGCGTTGGTGCTCTCCTCGTCAGCGTTCATGGCGGCTCACGAGCAGTCAATCCTGACCATGATTACGTCGTCTCGGGGTCAGCAGTGGCCAAGCGATGTCCCGATTCGAGACTGGGAGGAGGCGCACCTGAACGTCCCGAGCCGGGTGCGCCTCAAGCTCTTCACCCTCGACAACGATCTGGTCGTGCGTCGCCTCGGAGCGCTATCGGATCGAGATGCGAGCGCCGTCGCGACCGCGCTCGCGCAGTCGCTTGTTCTCCACCCACCAGCGGGGGGCTGAGCCTCAGTCAACCCCCGCCAGCCCCCCCAACCCCGCCTCCTCGGCCCGTGCTGCCGCCACCACGCGCTGCGCCTCGCGGCGCGGGTACTGGAGGGCGACGAGGGCGTCGACGGCATCCTCGCGAACATCGGCCGCGGGACCAGCGCCGTCAGCGTCGATGGCGTCACGGAGCAGCGCCTCTTGCACCAGCTTCCCGTGGAGGTGGGCGATGATCGTCTGCGAGAGGCGCTCGCCGATACCCGGCAGTTGCCGGAGCGAGTGCTGGTCCTCAGCCTCGATCCAGCCGGCGATCTCGGAGATCGGGTACGTGAGCGCGCGCACCGCCTTGGCCGGCCCCATGTCGGGCACGTCGATGAACTTGCGGAAGAAGTCGCGCTCGGCGAGGTGGGTGAAGCCGTAGAGCGTCGGCACGGGCTGGCGTTCGGTGGCGTGGTGGTACGTGAAGACTTGCACCGCCTCGCCCTCGGCGTGCGAGGCGGCCCATTCGGCCGCGAACGCGGGCATGTAGACCTCGTAGGTGACGCCGGCGGCGTCGATCCAGAGCGTCGACCGCTCCGGGTCCCAGCGCACGAGTTGGCCGCGCAGCGCCGCGATCACGACCGGCCCGCCATCCGGGACTCCAGTGCCGCCTCGGCCAGTCGCGTCAGCGCCAGCGCGAGCGCGTCCGCAGCGTCGAGGGGTTCCGGGGGCGTGTCGAGGCCGAGCTGCATCGCCACCATCGCCTGCACCTGCTCCTTCGGTGCACCGCCGTGGCCGGCGACGGCCGCCTTCACGGCTGTCGACTGGTACTGGAACACTTCGATGCCATGCGCGGCCGCGGCGATCATCGCCGCCGCGCGCGCCTCGCCGATGGCGAAGGCCGAGCGCACGTTCGCCGCCACGTAGGGCTCCTCGATCGCCAGTTCGTCCGGCCGGTGCTCGGCGATCAGCTCGCTGACCTGCTCGTGGATGGCGTGGAGGCGCTCCGCGCGCGGCCGAGGACTGCGCGTGCGGATGACGCCGTACGTGAGGACCTCCGCGTTGCGCGCGTCGCCCGCCACGACGCCGTACCCGGTCGCGGCGAGGCCGGGGTCTATCCCGATGACGCGGTGCGCGGCGTCGCTCATCGGGGGCGGGCGCTACCCGGCCAGCCCGCCCGCAGCCAGCACCTCGTCGGTGAAGTCGACGTTCGAGTACACCCGTGACACGTCGTCGAGCTCGTCGAGTGCGTCGAGGAGGCGAAGCGCCTGCCCGGCGACCTGGTCCGTGGGGGTGATCACGTTCTTGGGGACCTGGGCGATCTCGGAACTCGTGACGGTGAAGCCGGCCTCGGAGAGCGCCTCGCGCACGGCCTCGAGGTCACCCGGGTCCGTGATCGCCTCGACGGTCTCGGTGTCGGCGGAGACGTCCTCCGCGCCCGCCTCGATGGCGACGAGCTGGATCTCATCGGGATCGTCGTCGCCGATCTCGACCGCGATGACGCCGCGCAGGTCAAAGAGCCACGCGACGGACCCGCTGTCTGCCATCGCGCCGCCGCCGCGGGTGAGCGTGGTGCGGATCTCGGCGACGGTGCGGTTGCGGTTGTCCGTCACGGCCTGGATCAGCACTGCGGCGCCACCGGGGGCGTAGCCCTCGTACGTGATTTCCTCGAGCATCGCGCCGTCGCCGCCGCCGACCGCGCGCTGGATGGCGCGATCGATGTTGGCGTTCGGCATGTTGCTGTCGCGCGCCTTCTGGATGGCGAGACGCAGTGCGGGATTCATCTCGGCATCGGCGCCGCCGCGCGCCGCCATGGTCACGTCGCGCGCGAGCTTGGTGAACAGCTTGCCGCGCTTCGCGTCGGTCGCCGCCTTCTTGTGCTTGATCGACGACCACTTGGAGTGACCGGACATGTGCCGCCTCCCCGTGGGCTATGCAGGACGTGAGGAGGTCATGTTAGCGCGCCGCCGGACTCCCGGCAGCCGCCGAGGCCGCCTCGACGCGCCGCTACGGCTCCAGCGCGACGTTGTCGATCAGGGTCGCCCCGGAGAACCGCACCGCGAGCGACAGCATCGCGGCACGCTCCACCACCCCCTCGATCTCGTCGAGGGTCTCCGAGTCGGCCAGCGAGATGTAGCTGATGTCGGCCAGCGGCTGCGACTCGATGCGCTCACGCACCATCGCGCGTAGCCGCCCCGCATCGCGCTCGCCGGCCTCGAAGGCGTCCGACGCGGCACGCAGGCCCGCGGACAGCGAGAGCGCCTGCGCTCGCTCCTCGGCACTCAGGTAGACGTTGCGCGAGGAGAGCGCCAACCCGTCCGGCTCGCGCACGGTGGGACACGCGACGATCTCGATGGGCAGTAGCAGGTCGCGCGTCATGCGGCGGATCACGCGAAGCTGCTGTCCGTCCTTCTCGCCGAAGTACGCGCGGTCGGGCTGCACCATCCCGAACAGCTTCGCGACCACCGTCGTGACACCCTCGAAGTGGCCGGGACGCCGTGCCCCTTCCTGCCCCTCGGTGATGCGGTCGACGCGTACACGCGTGGCGTCCCCCGGGGGGTACATCTCGTCGACGGGTGGCAGCAGCACGAGGTCCGTGCCGGCTGCTTCCAGCAGTGCGAGGTCACGGTCCTCGTCGCGCGGGTAGCGCTCGAAGTCCTCGTTCGGGCCGAACTGGGTCGGGTTCACGAAGATCGACGCCACCACGGTCGCGCACTCCGCGCGCGCCGCGTCGACAAGCGCGAGGTGCCCCTCATGCAGGTAGCCCATGGTCGGGACGAAGCCGAGCGGCGCGGGCACACCCTCGCGCGCCGCGCGGAACTCGGCGACCGTGCGCGCGACGATCATCGGGCTGTCCGCTCCGTGGCGAGGACTAGAGCGTCTCGGGCTCGCCCTCGGCGCTGAGTATCGCGACCTCGGCGTCCACGCCCTCGTGCGCCGCGTCGACCGTGTGCTGCGCGATGCGGGCCTCGACCCGGGCGCGCTTCGCGGCGTCGAGGAAGAACGACTCGTCCTCGTCCGGGAACGTGCGCGCCTCGACGGCCTCGCGGTACGCCACCAGCGCGTCGCGGATGACCGAGGCGCCCTCCAGGAAGCGGCGTGCATGCTTCGGTGTGAAGTCGTCGTCCATCGCGAGCATGTCGTGCACGACCTGCACCTGACCGCTGCAGAATGGCCCGGCGCCGATACCGATGGTCGGGATCGCGAGCTTCTCCGTGATTCCCGCGGCGACCCCGGCTGGGACCACCTCGAGCACGACGGCGTACGCGCCGGCCTCCTCGAGGGCCTTCGCGTCGTTGATCACGCGCACGGCGTCACGCGGCGTGCGGCCCTGGATCTTGTACCCGCCGAGGGCGTTCACCGACTGCGGCGTCAGGCCGACATGGCCCATGACCGGGATGCCTGCGCTCACGAGGTACTCGACGGTGGCTGCCGAGCGCATGCCACCCTCGAGCTTCACGGAGCCGCAGCCCGTCTCCTGCATGATGCGGACGGCGTTGCGGAGCGCGTCCTCCTTCGTCGTCTGGTAAGACCCGAAGGGCATGTCGACGACGACGTGAGCGCGCCTCGCTCCGCGGACGACTGCTGCGCCGTGGTGCACCATGTCGTCGACCGTCACCGGCAGGGTCGACTCGTAGCCGAGGACGACCATGCCGAGCGAGTCACCGACAAGGATGATGGGGATCCCCGCCTGATCGACGAGCCGCGCCATAGGGTAGTCGTACGCGGTGATCATCGTGATCGGCTCGCGCCGCTTCCGCATGCGCTGCAGGTCGGCGGTCGTGATGCGCCGGGCTGCCCCAGTCATCGCCTTGCCCCTCCCCTAGCCCGCGAGCGCGGGCTCCACGACGCGGTTGTGCTCATCGACGAGCACGATACGCGGCTGGTGCTCGTGTACCTGCTCCTCGGGCACGCCGACGTACGACATGATGATGATCAGGTCGCCGGGATGCACGAGATGCGCGGCCGCTCCGTTGATCTGGATCTCGCCCGAGCCGCGCGGCGCCTCGATCACGTAGGTCTCGAGGCGCGCCCCGTTGGTGACATCAACGACATGCACCTGCTCGTGCTCGACGATGTCGACGGCGTCCATGAGGTTGCGGTCGATGCTGATCGAGCCCTCGTAGTGGAGGTCTGCCTCGGTCACGGTGGCGCGGTGGATCTTGGCGTTGAGGAGGTTGCGGATCATCGGGCAACCCCCGCGTTCACGGGGCTGGGAGTGGCCGCATCGAGGCGGTGCGCGCGCCTGCTGCTGCGGGCGGCGGCGGGGAGATGGTGCATCACTGCTCCGTCCGAGTGCTACTCGAATCGAACGCCATCGCTAGCCGGATGCCGCACCGATCGCCGCGTGGGCGTAGCCGGTGCGATTGGCGGACAGTATATGCGCGGATGCAAGCCCGAAGATCGCCGAGCCCGGCGACTTCGCAAAGTCGGGCGTTATGGGTCGGGCCGTGCCGCCCACTCGCCCGCCGACGGCACCCCGGCGAGACCCGTCGCGCGGCGCACGCCGCGCAGGACCGCACGCTCCACGGCCCGCGTGGCCATCGCCTCAAGGGCGCTGTACGCGTACGGGTCCACCTCCACCTCGCCGGTCGCGAGGGTGAAGATCGCGTCGCCGTCGCCGCGGCAGTGCGCGGGCCAGATCGTGCGCGCGAAGCCGTCGTGGCACACCGTGGCCAGGCGGTTCGCCTGCTCACGGGAGAGCTTCGCATTGGTCGCGACGACAGCGAGCGTGGTGTTCGTCGGGGTCTCGGGGCCCGGCTCGGCTCGCTCGCCCTCGCCGTCCTCGTCCTCGGCCAACTCTGGCCAGGCGCGGCCGGTACGGAGATGCGCGTCGATGTCGACGAACCCACCGTCGTCGGCACGCGGTGCCGCCACCACCTCGCCCGTGCGCGGGTCGCGGATCGCGCCGACGGCGTTCACCGCCGCGACGGCCCCCACCACCACGCCCACGTCGAGGTGCTCGCTCGCCGTACCGAGGCCGCCCTTCAGCAGGCGCTCGGGGCCCGCCATCTTCGCCACTGTTGCCCCCGTGCCTGCGCCGACGGAGCCCTCCTCGACGCGTCCCCGCGTCGCGCGGCTGGCGGCGCGGTAGCCCGCGTCGGCGTCCGGGGCGCGCTTCGTGCCGACACCGAGGTCGAACAGGATCGCGCCCGGGACGATCGGGATCACGTTGCCGCCGAAGGCCAACCCGGAGCCCTGCTCGACGAGGTAGCGCATCACCCCATCGGCGGCGGCGAGCCCGAAGGCCGAGCCGCCGGACAGCAGCACGCCGTGGACCTGCTCGACGAGGTTGCCGGGGCGCAGCAGGTCGGTCTCACGCGTGCCGGGCGCGGCGCCACGCACGTCGACGCCCCCCACGGCGCCCGCCGGGGACAGCACGACCGTGCAGCCTGTGGCTCCTCGCCGGTACGTCCAGTGGCCGACCCGGATGCCGGGGACGTCGGTGATGGCGTCGCGGAGTGTGGCCACGGGCTGCGGCGAGTGGTCGCTGCGGTCCGCGTCAGACCGCTCGCGCGGCCGGCACGTGCGCGGGGATCGCGTGGTTGATGAACTGCAGGGAGCGGAGCATGTAGTCGGGTGGGTTCGCGCGGTACGCGCCGCAGTGCCCGCCCTCGTAGTGCGTCCAGATCTCGTCCGCCCGGTTGAGCGACGCCGCCGCGAGGTTCAGCGTGTGCTCGATCGGCACGTCGCGGTTGTCTTCGCAGTGGACGAACAGCACCTGCGTCCCGTTGAGGCTCCGCATGCAGCGCACGGGCGCGACGGCGTCGATGTCCGCGCCGTAGCGCCAGCGCGCGACGAGCGATGCGAGCGCGAACAGGTGCGCGGGCGCGCGGCGGTGACGTGCGCGCACGTACGCGCGCATCGACGCGACTGGTGAGTCGGCGATGACCGCTCCGACCCCCTCCTCGTGCGCGGCTGCCTCGAGTGCGAGTGAAGCGCCGGTACCGAACCCGTGCAAGACGATCGGGGCACTGCTGCGGTGTCGCATGAACTTCACGGCGCCCAGCACGTCCGCGAGCTCGCCCGCGCCGAGTTGGTCACGCAGCCCGCTCGACTCGCCGCGCCCACGCAGGTCGAAGCTCAGGACGTTGAGGCCGGCCCGCAGGTAGTCACGCTGCAACTCGATGAGCCCGACGGCCGGATCGGACCGCATCCCGCCGTTGTCGTGGACGATCACGACCGATGCGCGCGCCCCGGGCGACTCCAGGTACCATCCGTAGAGCGCTACTCCATCGGCTGCGGCAAACACCACGTCCTCGTGATCGAGGTGCAGGTCGGCCGGGCTGCCGGTCACGCGGACGCGCTTCGGCCGCGTCATCTGGCGCGCGAGCACGTACGCGGCGACCGCATGCGCGACGAGCACCGCAACGACGGCGAGCGCGACCAAACCGAGTACAAACGTGGTCATCTGGCCCCCACGGCGCCGCCTCGCGCCGACGCGCCCAGCGGCACCGTACCAGCGAGTGCGGCGATCCGCCACCACCGCGCCAGCGATATGTAGAGCACTGCCGTTACGTCGTCAAATCGCGCTGGCGCGGCCGAGAGCGAGCTAGTTCTGTCTAGTACACCCCGGCTCGGGCGCGATACCAGGCATGTTACGTCAATCATGCTCGCTGACAGCTCCCGCAGTAGTGGGTCGCCCGACCGCCGATGCGCGTGCGGGTAATGCGCCGTCCACGGCAGCGTTCGCGCTCACACGGCTCCCCGTCGCGGCGGAACACGTGGACGCGCAGGTGGTGCCCGCCGCTCTTCCCGAACGCGTCGCGGTAACGGTCGAATGAACTGCCGCGGTCGTCGAGGCCGTCGAGGAGCGCCTGCTGCACCGTGCCGTGCAGCCGCCGTACGCGCCTCGGGCCGAGGCTGTTCGCGGCCGTACGCGGGTCGATGCCCGCCAGCCAGAGCGCCTCGTCGGCGTAGATGTTGCCCACGCCGGCCGCGACGCGCTGGTCGAGTAGCGCCGTCTTCACCGGCACACTCCGGCGCTCCAGCGCGCCGCGCAGCCACGCCACCGTGAACTCCTCGGAGAGCGCGTCCGGCCCCGCGCGCGGGAACGCCTCGCGCGGGTCGTCCACGAGGTGCCACGTGCCGAACTTGCGGGAGTCCTCGAACCGCAGCCCCGTGCCGTCGTCGAAGTCGATGCGCGCGCGCTCGAACCGTCCCGGCGCCTCACCGAGCGGGCGCAGCAGCAACAGGCCGGTCATGCGCAGGTGCACCACCCACGTGCGCTCGTCGTCGAGGTGCACGAGCAGGTACTTGCCGTGCCTCCCGAGGCGCTCGATGCGCAGGCCCCGCAGTTGCTCCTCGAGCTGGCGTGGTGAGTGCGTGATCGCGACGCGCTCGGCGCCCGTGTGGATCCGTACGTCCTCGATGCGCCGGCCGGTGACGACGGGCTCGAGGTCGCGGCGGATGGTTTCGACTTCGGGGAGTTCGGGCATCGCGCGCTCAGGCCCGCACGGTCGGCGGGCTCACTCCATCTCACCCCACGAGCGGCCCGACTTCTCGTCGAGGTCGAGCGGCACCGCGAGCTCGATCGAGGGCATGAGTCGCGTCGCCATCTCGCGGATGGGCTCCAGCTCGGCTCGCGGCAACTCGAACAGCAGCTCGTCGTGGACCTGCAACACCATGTGCGCGAGGCCGCCGCGCTTGCGGTGCTCGATCAGCTCGGCGTCGATGCCGTTCATCGCGATCTTGATGATGTCGGCGGCCGTACCCTGGATCGGCATATTGATCGCGATCCGCTCCGCGGCCATGCGCCGGTTGCGGTTGCGCGAGCGCAGCTCCGGGATGTACCGGCGGCGGCCGGTGAGCGTCTCGGCGTAGCCGCGGTCGCGCGCCTCCGTGACCACATCGTCGCGCCACTGGGCGACGGAGGGGTACGCCTCGAAGTACGCGCGGATGAACTCCTCGGCCTCGTCGCGCGGGATGCCCTCGCGCTGCGAGAGCCCGAAGGCGGTGAGGCCGTAGAGCACGCCGAAGTTGAACACCTTCGCGCGGCGCCGCATCTCCGCGTCCACGTCGCCTTCACCGACGCCGAACACGCGCGAGGCCGTCGCCCGATGGATGTCCTCGCCGTTGCGGAATGCCGTGCGCAGCTCCTCGTCACCCGAGACGTGCGCGAGGATGCGCAGCTCGATCTGCGAGTAGTCGAACGACAGCAGCAGCGGGTCGTTGCCGCAGTCGCGCGCGACAAACGCGCTGCGCACCGCGTTACCGACCTCGGTCCGCACGGGGATGTTCTGCAGGTTCGGGTCGTTCGAGGAGAGCCGGCCCGTGGCTGCCACCGTCTGCGAGAACACGGTGTGCACGCGCCCGGTGTGCGGGTTCACCTGCAAGGGCAGCGTGTCGACGTACGTCGACTTGATCTTCGTCAACTCTCGCCACTTCAGCACCGCGTCGACGGCGGGGTGCGCGGCACGCAGCGGTTCGAGGGCGTTGGCGTCGGTGGTCCAGCCGGTCGCGGTCTTGCGCGTCCGGGGCAGTTCGAGCTCCTCGAACAGTACGTGCGAGAGCTGCTGCGGCGACCCGATCTGGAACTCGTGGCCCACGGCCTCGTAGACCTCGCCCTCTGCCGTGGCGACCTCCCCGGCCAACTCGGCGCCGAGGATGCCGAGCGCCTCGCGGTCGACCGCCAGGCCGCGCTGCTCCATGCGCGCGAGCACGGGGATGTGCAGGATGTCGATCTCCGTGAACACGCGGTCGAGCTCTGTCGCCTCGAGTTCCGGGCGCAGGTCGTCGGCGAGGCGCAGCGAAGCGTCGGCGTTCCCGGCGGCGTAGTCGAGGGCATCCGCGGGCTCGGTGCGCGAGAACGGGATGGCCTTGCGGCCGGTGCCGAGCAGCGTCTTCTCCTCGACCAGCTCGTGCCCGAGCCGCTCGAAGGCGAGCCCGCGCACCTCGACGCTGCGCTCGCCGAGCACGTAGCCGGCGATCGAGGTGTCGAAGTCGATGCCACCCGTCCAGAAGCCGCCCGGCGCGGAGCCCAGCGCGAGCATGTGGTTCTTGCCCTGGTGCGCCACTCGCTCGATGCCCGGCTCAGTGAACAGCGGCGCGAGGGCGGTGAGCGCGGCGTCGCGCGGGATCTGGTCCAGCGCGGGTAGCGGCTCGCTGCCGTTGGTGGCGTCGAGGTTGAACTCCTGCTGGCCCTCGCTCGGCGGTGGCGGCTCCTGGGTGTGCCCGAATGGCACGTACCAGCCCTTGCCCGCCTCGGTGCTCAGCGCGATACCCACGAGCCCGAACGCGGCGCGCATCGGGTGCTCGTCGTCGGCGACCACGTCGAAGCCGAAGCGACCGGCGGCGCGCACCTCCCCGACGACCTCGGCGAGGCGCTCCGGCGTCGTGACGAGCTCGTAGTCGCCGCCACGCGTGATCGCGCCCTCGGCCTGCTCGGCGCCGTCGGGCGCGTCGGCCATGTCGGCGTGCTGTGGAAGGCGGCTGACGAGTGAGCGGAACTCGAGCTCCTGGAAGAGCTTGAGCACGGCCGCACGGTCGTAGTCGTGCACCTGCGATGCGCCGAGGTCGAGCGTGACGCCCGGCGCCTCGGTCACGATCGTGGCCATGTGCTTGTAGTGGCGCGCCTCGTCCTGCTGGGCGGTGAGAGCCTTCTGCGCGCGCGGCGGCTTGAGTTCGTCGAGGTGCTCGATCATCCCCTCGATCGTGCCCCACTGCTCGATGAGCGCCTTCGCGCCCTTCTCGCCGATGCCCTTCACGCCCGCGATGTTGTCGGTCGCGTCGCCGACCAGCGCCTTGTAGTCCGTGATCTGCGTGGGCGCGAAGCCCCAGCGCTCGCGCACGCGCTCCTCGTCGTAGAGCACGTAGTCGCGCTGGTACGGGCGGTACATCAGCACCTTCACGCCCGGCTGCACGAGCTGCACCATGTCGTTGTCGAGCGTCACGAGGACCGTCTCGATGCCTGCCGCGACCGCCTGCTTCGCGAGCGTGCCGAGCACGTCGTCGGCCTCGTAGCCGGGCGCCTCGACCACCGGGATGCGGAACGCATCCAGCACGTCGCGGACGCGGCTCACCTGCGGCTTGAGGTCGTCCGGCATCGGCTGGCGGGTCGCCTTGTAGTCGGCGTCGGCCTCGTGGCGGAACGTCGGACCGGGGCCGTCCCACGCGGCGATGATGTGCGTCGGGTGCAGTTCGTCCAGCACGTAGAGCAGCGAGTTGGCGTAGCCGTAGACGGCCCACACCGGCTCACCGGTGCGCCGCACGGTGCTCGCGAAGCTGTCACGCAGCGCGAAGTACGAGCGGTAGATGATCCCGTGCGAGTCGAGGATGACTAGCAGGTCGGGGCGACCGGAGACATCGAGAGGCACGCCCGCAGTATAGCGTCGCCGCGCGCCGTGACGCCCGCAGACCCCCTCACCCTTACCCTCTCCCCCCACCGGGGGGCGAGGGGATCAGATCGGGGGCCCCTCTCCCGCGAGCGGGCGAGGGAGCCGGAGCAGCCGGCTACACCTCGGCGGGGGTCCGCTCTGCCTGTTCGAGGGCTTCACGCACGTCGGCGAGCAGGCCGGGCGGGATGCCGTCGGCGTTGCAGCGCGGGCACGTCGGCGTGTCCGGCGCGCCCATATCGAAGAGCCGCACGCGCCGCGGCCGGTCCGAGATCAGGATCCCGCACACGGTGTCGACGCGACCCGTGAGGAAGAGGCGCGGCTCCAGCTCCTCGGCGCCGCGCAGCATCACCCAGTGCCAGTCGTCGGCGAGGTCGTCCATCGCCTTGCCGACAAAGCGCACATCCGCCATCGAGCCGCCCGATCTTCGCGCGAGCCGTCCGAGGCGGCTCGCCGCGCATTCTAGGGCGTCCACGCGACACGGGATGCGGCAGGCTACCGTGCGGTCCTCATCACCTACACTGGCGCGGTGCCCCGACCACACACATCGATTGACCCGGGCCGCGGCGTGAGCGGTGACCCCTCGTGACCACCTCGCCCATCCGGGCCGCGGAGCTCACGCACGCGGGGATCGCCGAAGGCGTCCGCCCGGAGCCCGGCGCGACGGCGGCGGCCGGCGACGCCCACGCCCAGAACGGCGCGGCCGCCACGCCCGAGCGCGCCCGCTCGGGACGCTTCCAGCTGCGCACGTTCGAGTCGCTGGACGACCGCGACTTCAGGTGGTTCTACCTCGCGCTGCTCGGCCAGATGGCCGCGATGAACATGCAGATGCTCGCTCGCGGCTACCTCGCGTTCGAGCTCACCGGCAGCTTCGCGGCCCTCGGCCTCATCGGGCTCGCGAACGCCATCCCCATGCTCGCGCTCTCGCTCTACGGCGGCGTCATCGCCGACCGGCTCCCGAAGAAGAGCGTCTTGCAGGTCGGCCAGGCGGTCAGCGCGCTGATCGCGCTCTTCGTCGCGATACTCCTCGTCGCCGACCTGCTCACGTTCGCGGCCCTGTTGGCCGCAGGGGCGCTACAGGGTGTCGTGATGGCGCTGATGATGCCGTCGAGGCAGTCGATCCTGCCCGAGGTGGTCGGCATGGAGCGGCTCATGAACGCGGTCTCGCTGCAGGCCGCCGGCATGAACCTCATGCGGCTCTCAGGCCCGGCGGCGGGCGGCTTCCTGATCGCGTGGGTGGGCGCCGAGTCGCTGTACTTCATCATGACCGCGATGTACCTCGTCGCCGTCGCGGCTCTGATGCCGGTGCGACTCCGATACGAGGGTGGCGCACGCCCCGGGCGGCAGCGAGGGGGCGACGGCGGGCTCATGGACGGCCTGCGCTACATCCGGAACGACTCGACGATCTTCATCCTGCTCGTGATGACGTTCGTGATCTCGATCCTCGCGATGCCCTACCTGCTGATGCTGCCGGGCTTCGTCGACGAGATCTTCGGCGGCGGGCCGGAGGAGCTGGGGATCCTCATTTCGGTGGGCGGCGTCGGTTCGCTCATCGGCGCGCTCACGCTCGCCTCGCTGCCCCCGAAACGCCGAGGACTGATGCTGCTCAGCAGCGGGCTCCTGATGGGCGTCGCGCTGATCGGCTTCTCGTCCTCGCCCACGATCTGGATCGGCGGGGTGTTCATGTTCTTCGTCGGCGTCGGCAGCGCGGGGCGGCAGGCGCTCGGCAACGTGCTCCTGCAGTCCTACACCGAGAACGCCTACCGAGGGCGCGTGATGTCGATCTACATGACGCAGATCAGCCTGATGTCCCTCGGCGCGTTCTTCATCGGTCTCATCGCGGAGGCCGTCGGGGCGGAGTGGGCGCTCGGCGGCATGGCTGCGCTGCTGGTCGTGATGAGTCTCGGCTTCTTCGCCTTCTCGCCGCTGCTGCGCCGCCTCGACTGAGCAGGATAGCCGCGCCCGGCAGCCGCGGCGCTACTGCGCCGTGTAGCCACCGTCGACGGGCAGCGCGACGCCGGTGATGAACGAGGCCTCCTCGCTCACCAGGAACAGGATCGCGTTGGCGATCTCCTCCGGCTGGCCGAGCCGCCCGATGGGATGGCGGGCCGTCGTCGACTCGAGGCGGTCCGGGTCGTCCCACAGCGGCGCCGTGAGCGGCGTCTCGACGAAGCCGGGGTTCACGCAGTTCACGCGCACGCCGCGTTGCGCGTACTGGAGCGCGTAGGCGCGGGTGAGCCCGACCACGCCGTGCTTCGAGGCCGTGTACCCCGTGCCGTCGTCGTTGGCGCCGGGGATGCCGATCAGCCCGAGGATCGAGGAGAGGCTGACGATGGAGCCGCCCCCGAACGCCTCGATCAGTGGCGCGCCGTGCTTCAGCCCGTAGTAGACGCCGTTGAGATTCACCTCGATGAGGTCGTCCCAGGTGTGGTCGCGGCCGCCAATGCCCGCGTTGTTCACGAGGATGTGCAGCGCACCGAGCTCGCCTGCCGTGGCCTCCAGCGTGTCGCGCACGTCGTCCTCGTCGCGGACGTTCAGCGAGCGGGCGGCGGCCTGCCCCTCGGCCGCCTCGATGGCCTCGACGGTCTCGCGCGCGCCATCGAGGTTGAGGTCGGCGCACATCACGGCCGCGCCCTCGCGCGCCAGCGTCACGGCGGTCGCGCGGCCGATGCCCGAGCCGGCGCCCGTCACCAACGCCACCTTGCCTTCGAGTCGCATCGCCGCCACCTTTCGCACATCGAGGGTTGCGCGGTGAGGATAGCCTGACGACATGAGCGCGAGCACGAAACCAGACACCCCACCGCTCGAGCTGCTGCGCGACGGGCCCGGCGACGCCTCTCACGCGCTGGTGCTCGCACACGGCGCGGGACTGGCGATGGACGCGCCGTTCATGACGGGCATCGCGGAGCGCGTCGCCGCCGCGGGTATCGAGGTCGTGCGCTTCGACTTCCCGTACATGCGCGTGCAGCGCGCGACCGGCCGCAAGCGCGCCCCGAACGCCCCTCGCATCCTCCTCGAGGCGTGGTGGGAGGTGATCGCGGCGCTCGGCGACCCCTCGCGGCTGGTGATCGGCGGCAAGTCGATGGGCGGGCGCGTCGCCAGCGCGGTGGCGGCGGAGGGCGGGCGGGGGGGGGCGCGGGCCCCCCGCGCCCCCCTGTCGGCCCCGCAGGCGACCAACCGGGGCCCGCGCCCCGCCCACCTCGCCGAGCCCCGCACGCCGATGCTGATCTGCCAGGGCGAGCGCGACCGCTTCGGGGGCCGCGAGGAGGTC
>MKWU01002340.1_pt1 | contig 28832 bp, 21 predicted proteins | sample 809101 | NCBI WGS metagenome assembly MKWU01 (sample SAMN05860141, study PRJNA318959) | sponge metagenome | host: Aplysina aerophoba | place: Slovenia: Piran, Adriatic Sea, Gulf of Piran | collected 2013-05-07 | reverse complement strand
GAGCGCTTGCTGCGCTGGGCCAGGGACATAGGACCGGACGTGGATAACTGGGTGAGCCGGCAACTCGAGCGCCGCGCCCATCCGGAACAGGCGTACCGCGTGCCTGGGCCTGTTGAACCTCAGCAAACGCTACCCCGCCAACCGCCTCAATGGCGCCTGTCGCCTCGCCAACCAGGCCGGACTGGCCCGGCTTAAACAGGTCAAACACATCCTGGAGAACAACCGGGACCAATGCCCCGACTCGCCCGATACGACCACCGAACTGCCCCAGGACCACGAGAACATCCGGGGCCGGCATCACTTCCACTGAAGGAGAGAACCATGACCACAACGACGACCCTTGCACGCCTGCATGACCTGCGCCTGTCCGGCATGGCCCAGGCCCTCACACAACAACAGGAACAAAGCAGTACCTATGAAGCCCTGCCGTTCCTGGAACGGCTCGGCTTATTGGTCGAGCAGGAATGCCTGGCGCGCGAACAGCGTAAACGGGACCGCCTCATCCGGCAGGCCCGCTTCAAACTCCGCGCCACCGTCCAGGACATCGATTACCAGCACCCGCGCAACCTGAAACCTGAGCAGATTGCCCACCTGGCCCAGGGAGACTGGTTGCACCGGGCACAAAACCTGCTCATTACCGGCCCTTGCGGGAGTGGCAAAACCTTCCTGGCCTGTGCCCTGGGGCACAATGCCTGCCTGCACGGTTACACAACCCGCTATTACCGCCTGTCGCGCCTCTTGCTCGCATTCACCCAGGCCAAGGCCGACGGCAGCTATCACAAACTCCTGACCCAGACCGCCAAAACCCGGTTACTGCTCATCGATGATTGGGGGCTGAGCGCACTCACCACGGCCCAGCGACATGATCTGATGGAGATCATGGATGACCGCCATGGGGCCGCCTCCACCGTGATGGTCAGCCAGTTACCGGTAGACCAATGGTATGTCACGGTCGGCGATAACACCCTGGCCGATGCCCTCCTGGACCGGTTGATACACAATGCGCACCGGCTGTCTTTGAAGGGAGAATCCATACGAAAAAAGATGGCAACGTTGACAGAACGTGAACACTTGAGTTAAAAACCTGTAAACAGGATGTGTTGAGAAATCAGGTGTTCACATTCCTCCGGAATCGGTGTTCATCTTCACCGGAATACGCAAATCCCAGGCACGCATCCGAGATAACTAACCGGACCCCCTGCAGCCCCCGTTCTTTAAGCTGTTTGAGGAACGCCAGCCAGCCTGCTTTATCCTCCTTGTGGCCTTCCACCACCCCCAGGATACGCCGGTAACCGTCCTGGCCTACGCCCACGGCTGCCAGGACCGAGACATTCTTCACCTCACCGCCCCAGCTCCGTTTCAGCACGATGCCGTCCAGGTACACATAGGGATACCGTCCGGTGATGGGTTGAGTGCGCCAGCGCTCAATGTGTTTGTACACCTTCTGGTTCAGCTTGGACACCGTGCCGGAAGACACCCGCGTCCCCCACAGCGCTTCCGTGATGTCCTCCACCCGCCGTACGGAGACGCCGGCCAGGTACATCTGCACAATCGCTTCCTCAATGGAGATATCACGGCGCCGGTAACGCTCGATGATGGCCGTGTCAAACGTCTGTTGACGCAGCTTCGGCATCTTCAACTCCACCTCCCCGGCCTGGGTGTGCAGTTTGCGTTTGTAGTGGCCGGCCCGGGTGTCGATCCGGTCCGGGGAATGTTCATAACGCTGTGCGTTGCACAGCTCGTCCGCTTCCGCATCCAGCATCGCGTTCAGAGTCTCTTCGACCGTGCCTCTGACTATCTCGTTGAGATGGCCGCGCATCTCGCTCTCATCGATACGGATAACTTTACTCAAAGGTTTTGTGCTATCGTCTTTCATGGTGGTCCTCTTTGGTCTGTGCTGTTATTTGGCGATTACAGTTTATACAGACCGGGACCACCCCTTCAAAAAAATGTGCGAAGAAAATCTTACGCTATCCTCACTCCACCACGCCAGCGCTCTGAATCGGGAATGACTTGTTTATGCTGTTGGCTGAGGCTGGACCAGCGGCTGCTGTCCGGCTCGCCAGTAAGGTGTGGACATAGAGGGCGTCCACACGCAACTCTAAGCCAGCGCCATCTGCTGCAATAACCGTGAGTTTACTCTGAGCCCAGGAGACAACAAGATTTGGATAACTATGCTGAGGCCAGCGATGGCAATGCCGACAAATAGAAACTACCATAATAGGACACATTAGTGTCAGAGCAAGCCATGGCTTGTGGAAAGTTTACTTGTGTGTCCTGCATTTTTTGCTGCTACTGACGGCGATTGCCTTGCCCCTTGTTCCGGCCGGATGTATTCTTCCATTTGTCTAGGTATTCCTTGAACTTCTGTTCTTCCGGAAATAGTTCGATGGCGCGCTCATAGGCGGTTGTTACCTCATGTGCGGGATGTTTAAGCCAGTGTTTGACTTTGCCCAGATCACTCCAGGCCCAGGCCCGCCGCACACGATCGGCATCCATCCGAACCGCGCGTTCCAATAACTCTTTTGCTTCCCGTAACAGACGTCGGTTCGAATTCCAACGGCGACTATTTTTCATTTCCTGCGCCAGTTTGAGCTTCGTCTGAGCGAATTCGTGTAACGCACGCACATCGTTCAGCACGGCATCGCCAGCGCGTTCGAAGTAGCGGTGTGCTTTTTCCTCGTTGTCGAGCCGTCGAGCGAGAATGGCCGCATCCACGGCATCTGCGCTCGCCAGGTACATAGGCTGGCGATCCAGCAATTTTTTCGCTTCATCTTTGCGTCCGGCATCCAATAAGACGTCTATCAGGACATTGGAAACAAAATGATGAAAGTGGTCGGGAGCCTGTTCCTTAAATTTAGAGAATGCCATTTTCGCATCCTCAAGTTGGCCAGTTGCGCCAAGCAATCGAATGTATTCCGATGCGAGCGAAGGAGAAGCAGGAAGAGATTTCCACGCATTTTCGATCCGTCTGAAGGCGTCCGCATCATTACCCAGCGCCTTGAGATGGGCTGCATCTCTCATGGCAGAGATGGCGATGTATTCCGGGTGTGCCGAAAGCGTTACCCTGAAGTAACTTCTCCCCTCGTCAAAGTCAAACGAGGGGGTTTGCGAGCCGTTTTCGCTCATTGCCCGGTAAATTCTGGGCAACCCCGTGCCTCGGCCTTCAGCAAGACGCAGTTCCTTCAGGAATTCGCCTATGCGCCTGTTCCTAGCCGGAACAGGCGGTACTGATGGAACCGGCATAAGATGTTCAAGCTCTATACCCGGGACCGGTCCCGGATAACTGATGATTTCGATGCGGTCGGGATATAAATAGACCTTGACGGGCTCCTGTGACGTCTCGTAGCTCTTATGATAAACGGCGTTGACAAGCGCTTCGCGCAGGGCCGGTACGGGATAGCTTACCCACCCCTTTACCCGAAAAGAATATTCCTGTTTTTCCAGGTGTGGGCTGGAAATGGTCTCCAGAAAAGTCAATGCATTTTTTAATTGCTCGTGAATACCGCCGCGAAATATTTTTTCCTCTATCACGTTTCCTGACGCATCGTCCGCAAATTGAACGACTTCGATACGCGTGCCGGGGAACCAGATATCCGGATCTTCGCTGAACAGGAGCAGACCGATGTTCCTGGGGACATCATGGCCATTCGCGGATGAAGTAATACGCAGTTTCCGATAAGTCTCTCTCGTGTTCTCGTCTTCCAGCAGACCGCTACGGATATCGTTGAGAAACTCCCTGACCCTGCTTTCCCGCAAATCATCTGTTGTCGCTTGAAGCGCTCTCCGGTCGTCAAAAGGAACTTTGGCGGTGAGTTGCATCAAGTCATTAAGGACGTTCTTTTTTGCGGCGTCCACTGTTTCGGAGCCAATGCGCACAAAGTATTTTTTCTCCCCTCCCTTTTTAGCTTCCGGCGCCCTATGGGGCCGCGTATCACTCCCCGGCGCTCGGATAACCAGAATATGCTTCCCTGACACAACTTCCGGCGACATCACCGGCTTAAATACGGGGTCAATACGATTTGAATTGCCTCCGACCCATTTCTGGATGTGATCTATTTTCTCTGGAGATATTCCCTTGGGAGGAAGAACTGCGCGGCCTTCGCGCTCCTCAACGCCAATGATAATATATCCGCCGTTAAGGTTCTGCAGATCATTGGCAAAAGCACATATCGTTTTCAGAACCTGAAAACCTGTCGTTTCATCACCCCAACCTGCCTTGAATTCGATACGGGAAGACTCTACGCCCTGACAGTTAAGAAGGTCTTCTATATTGATTGGAAGAATAAGACTCATTTCACCCGCAACTCGAAAGCGAGAACATTCACTTCTAACTTCTCATCCTGATATTGATATTGCATGGCACTCGATTATACCAATATACGCCAAGCGCTGGAAATCTGAAACCAAAGAGGAAGCGTCGTTCTGGCCGCAGCACCCTGGTCCTCAAACAGGTCGCATATCCGCGTCAGCAATGGAGTTATGATTTTGTGTATGGCCGAACGGCGGAGGATGGCCGGACCCTGAAGTGTCTGGGCTTGCCTGACCCGGATAAACAAGAAGAAAAACAGGGAAGCCAAACAGGGGTTTTATTTGCCTCTCTTTCTACCATTAAACTTCCAAGCAGCCGAGCTGCTGTTAGATTATTTGTGAACTCCGTTCTCAAACAACGACGCATTCCAGTTGCGAGCAGGTCGGCGACCTGTACTCCTTGATATGCCTTCGAATCAACGAAATTGAGGTCTTCACGGATCAATTGTCCGATGTTTAGCGCCGGTGCCTCATGTCTGATATTAATTCCATAGACTGTCTTTAGGTAAGTCGGAGCTTCAGCAACTGGATAGTTGTAACGCTGAAAAGCACTGTAATCAACACCCGGTAACATCAAGAGTGGCTCCCCCAGTGAAATGGTCTGTAATAACGCTGGCGTTGGTATCTCGAACGCTCTCTCGTACTCAGTTCTGGTAGAGTTTTACTGATCAATTCTCCAACGAAACTTTCCGAGCGACTTAGGAAATCGGTGTGCAAAGTAGAGAATGCCACACCTCACAATTAGTAAAATTAGTCTTACTTGACAGAGCAATTGTACGTAAAGCTGTGGCGAAAGACCTATGACTTGGTTGGAGAGTTTCTCAACCGCTCGACGGCCGCCTTCATTGTGTATTACATCTTTGTGCTCGGCGATTCTTGCGGATTGACTTTCTCGGTGTATCATGACATCGGCAACGCGGTTCTGGCCCACATCGGTTGCTATAAGAGTAATAAGCCTCTTAGTCGTAAACCCAGATCGATCACGTGATTGTTTCATAGTATGGTGTCTTCTGTATCAAGACCAAAAACATGACCGGGTGGCTATTCGGCAATGAGCAGGACCGGCAATGGACACAGAAAATCTACCGCCGGTCATACCGATTTCAGAATCCCCTGCGGCAGAATGTCAAGCATGTCAGGGCGCTGGGCGGACATAACGCTTGAATTCACCCCTGAGGGGAAATCCATAGATGAACATAAATTTGACAAGGAAACGCGCATGAAACCAATTATCTTGGATAAAAACTACCTTCAAGGTACATCTCAGGCCAAGTTTCAAGAATTATCTGAACAATTCCAGTTTATAATGCCGGATGTTTTATTCTACGAGCTAATTAAGGGTCATGAACCTGCTCGTTCAAGATGTTTTAGAAAGTTCTATCAGAAATCTAATCAAATTCTAGTACCATCCGTTCCGGAACTATTGAGGAAGGAGTTGGGCACGCACAAGTCGGCAGGTTTGCCTTCCGAGTATCTCCTGCCAGAAGAAAGTTGGCAGTTTAACCCAGAACTTCTTGAGGGGACATATATTCTCACGGATGATCAAAAGGTGGAAATCCGTGAAATAGATGCAGAACTAGATAGAGAAGCGAATAGGCTTATGGATTTCACTGACTTCGAGACTTTGTTTCCAGACTTACGTACAGGAACAATAGAAGAACGGGAAAAATATAAGTCTGAATGCAAGCAATCTATCGCCGACAATATAGAGGAACTGAGTAATTCTCTATCCAAGAAGTTTGAGCCACCTTATGGCGCCACAATGCCGCCCAAGAACATTTTGAACAAGTCTTGGACGTTAATGAGGTGGTTTCAGATTCGACTGCTTTTTTCATTGGATATCTATGATCGTTATGGCGCTGTTGATTTCTCCAAATGGACCCAAAAACAAAAAGAAAAGCTAAAAGAAGAAAAGATAAAACACGATGTATTAGACATGTGGTACATGATTTTAGGTGTCCTTCAGCGATCATTCGCGACGAAGGAAAATAAGCTTATAAAGTTATACAATTTACTATGCCCGGATGGCATGTTATTGACAGAATGAAGTGGAAATTCCCATGCCAAGCTATCGGTTCTTAAGCCAGTCAACCTATTCAAACCATTGCTTTCAGCGCCCGGTTCGGTTAAATCGTTGAATTGCTATGGCCTTGGGATAGCTTTCAATTTGTTTCATGATCGTGGCGTCTCTAGGGTATTCACAAATTATCATTGTTTCCGCATACCCACGGTTCTCGTGCCAGAGCCTCGCCCCATTGTTGGATTTCGCCTTCTTCTACCGCCGTGATATTTTTTTCAATGACGATATCCCACCTGCGTCTCAATGCCATGTAGCCATCCTTGTATTGAGAGACTTCCTCGCTCCGAGTTTGTTCCCATTCGGCTGCCAGTGCCAAGATGAGCGGCTCGTTGTTCGGGTCTGGCACCAATATGTTACGCAACCCGTTGGGTACAAAAGTTGGAAAGTTAAGTGCTGTTCCGGCGCGGTGGCACGCCGTCAGCAGTCGCCCAGAGGTGCTGTTCAGCCATAGGCACCATGCTTTTGCGGTCTGATAGGAGATTCCCTGTACCGGTTTCCAGCGCATTCCGAGAACAGGTGTTTCAGTTGCCAGTGCCGCCACCCTGGCCGTTTGTGTATTTTGTCCTGCGGAGATTAACAGGTGGCTTTTTACCTTATCCCATTTTTTTATTTGTTGTTGTACGTAGTTCGCTCTTTCGGATTTCTCTTTCCCGCGCCCGGCTTTTATAACGAAGTGTGAATCAAATCGCCCCTCTAGGTGTCTCTGCTCGTTTCCTGCCTTGCTGTTGATGATCCACATATCCCCTTTTTCATCTTTTTTGGGCTTTACCAGCGCACCGTCTCCTGGCGCGTGTAACGTTACCCCGTTGATTTTATCGATGGCTTTGATACCGGACCATTGTTTGATGCGCTGTACTGCCTTATCTAGGGCTGGACTGCGCCAGCCTGCCGCGCTCCAGTCGCCGTTGTGCATTCGGCGGGCGCTCACGAGTATTTTGTGTCCCCAAGGAATCATTTCTCCACGTGAGATCGTTTCGACGACTTCTTCGGCCTCGCCCCGATTACGTGGTTGCCGATCCAGGCTGATAAACTTCGTCGGCTTGTCTTCACCCCGACTTTTTCGGGTGCCAATGATCAGTGATTCATTAATACCGACACTGCCGGTCTGGCTCATGTGCAGGTTGCCGACTTCGTGCGAGGTTACTATCCATCGAATATGCAGTTCTTTGCCTAGTATTCGTCGTTCGGTCAGTCCGCTCGGGCTAAGTAAAGCAACGGTCGGGATGATTGTGGCCAGTATACCGTCTTCTTGGTCGATTGCCTTCAGGCCGAGCGCGACCCACAGCGGACGTGCCGTTGTCTTGTCTGTGATACCCCGCATTCCGGGGTTGGTTCTTTCAAGCAATGTTTGTATTCCGTCGATACGTTCTCGCAGTGCATTCTGTTCGGTTTCATCAAACTTTTCTCCCAGTTTGTCTCTGGTCACGAAAGGCGGGTTCATCAAAGCGACCCGGCGCCCCTTCAAGGACTCGATGATATCTGACAGGTCATCACGTTCGACGGGCTTGTTTCCGGTCAAGGCCATGCTTTCAGCCTTACCGCGTGCTTCGTGATGGAGCGGCATCTCTCGTTGTCCCGTCCTGTCGGCAACATCAAAACTGCCCACGATCCGGCTGTCGGTCAGCAGCTCAAGGCTACCGACCGCGACGCGGCTTTTGTCTTCAAGATATCCGTAATCAAGCGTTTCTAGATTCACATTTCTGTAGCGTACGACCGCGTCACCCAGTGTCAGTTGCGCCCCTGCAAGCTGTAGGGATACCCGGTTGATATCCAGTCCCATTAACATTTTCTCGACGCCATATCTATGCAGCGCTTGCACTTGCTTAGGCGTTGCGCCTGCTCGCCTTGCTTTCATCTTCGCCGCGGCCAAGTATGCTGTTAATAATGTCGCACTCCCGCATGTGGGGTCGAAAACGTCGGCGCGTGACCAGGTATCTTTCCGGTCCCAGTGCGCTTCGTCCAAGGCTTCAATGGCTAGTCCGGCCAGTAAAACTGCCGCGTGCGGCCGGGTAAAGTAGGCTCCGTCCGCTGCCTGGTCGCCCATTACTTTGTTGAACAACTCGCCGGCGTGGTCCATTTCCATCTGTGCGTAAGTCTCGCCGATTTCCTGAGCGTCCGTTATGATCTTGCGCACAGCCTCGTTCAGCCCCGCGGGTTTCTAACTATACTTGTAAAGCATTGTTTATGCTAACTTATTAAGGAATGTTAAATAATATATCCCACGCTGGTTCCCACAATTAAATTGGGTATATACGAGGTTTGAGGCAAGTTAATGAAAAAGAGCTTAAAAGTTGATATGGCTATTGACCATGGTAGTTGATTGCTCATGAGAATTTAGATGCATAGAAAAGGAATACATTATTGCTACACATCTGTTTCATATGACTTTCCCCGAATAACTTTAAAACTCTACACCAAGCCTCACATACCAGAAGCCACCGTTAAAGCCAAACGGTGATGTAAGCGAAGGTATAACACCTAAGTACTGGAAAACTGGGTCTTGTTCGTCATCTGGATCATTGTCAAAGACATTTTCACCTCCTACGGATAACTTAAACCGTTCTTGAAAAGTTAGTGTTGCTTCGATATCCACTATGATCTCGGATCCATAAGTAGAGGTATCGGACGCATCACCTGGACTAAAAATTCCTCCTGTGGTTTTCCATTCACCATAACGATTCACGCGTATGTAACCATCAAATATTCTGTCTGTCTGATAATTAAAAGTAACTATTGTTCTATGCTCGGGAACTTGATTTTCCAAATCAAACACTCTTGAAGTGTTGATCGTTCCAGTCGCAACATTACTGACCTCTTGCTCATTAAAATTGTGCCTTATATCAAAGGTCAATACACCAGGACCTATCTCAAAGTCGCTAGTTAATGCGAAATCAATGCCGGTAACATTGGAGTCAAAACCATTGACAAAGAATCCGGCAAGACTGCCACTGAGCAAATTAGCATTAGGTATGCCTGCTGTTGTTAAGGCTGCAACTTCTGCAGCACCAAGCGTGAAATTTCGTAGTGCGAGCCTATCTTCAATCTCAATATCATAGTAATCAATTGTGATGTTCGTATTTTCAAACGGTGTAAATATGGCACCTACTGTAAAACTAATAGACTCCTCTGGAATTAAAGGCGCAGCTCCTAATGTTCTAGCGACAGGATGATCAACTGGATACGTACCATTTGGTATAAGATTACCCGCTGTATCAGCGCTAGTAGTGATATTAAGGGTATTAACTTGTCCCGGTGTGGGTGCACGGAAACCTGTATTGACAGTAGCACGCAAAGAAATATTATCGTTTACTGCGAAACGGCCTGCTACTTTCCAATCGAATGTATCTCCAACCTTACTTATGTCCTCGTATCGAATCGCGCCCCCTAATGAGAACCGCTCAGTAACATCAGCTTCCAAATCGAGGTAAGCAGCATAGTGCTCACTATCGAAAGTACCGGCTGACTCAGTTGGAAAACCCTGAAAGCCATCGGACCCAACACCAAAGATTGCTGCAGTCGGACCAGCTACTATTGAAGCTTGGTCGCCGGCACCAACAGTATAAGTTTCTTCTCGATATTCAAACCCAAATGCAATGTTTAGTGGCGATGCCAAGCTGGTAACGGTGACAGTTTTTATAAAATCAGCGTTAATACCGATCTCTTCTTGAGTTAATGTCCCAGGTGTAAATTCAGTTGGTGACAATGCACCTAAACTCGGATTAATAGTTTCAGAAAAAAAACGATATACAACTTCACTTTCCTGAAAACGACCAGTGAGGTCCCATTTAAAATCCCAATCTTCTATTTGGCCACGTAGTCCCGTTACATATGATTGATCTGTTATATCGGTTCCGAAGTTGGGATTGTAACCTCCAGGAAACATGGTATGAATGGGGTTAAGTAGTACGAATCCACTAGGACTTGTGGGATCTGCAGTTAAATAATCTGTTGGGTTTAATCCACTTGCCATGATGTCATTAACCAATGCCATGGGTGCTGGGTCTGGCAAGAAATCACCGTCAGTATCCATTTGTAGAGTAGATCGAGCAGTAAACATCTCCGTTGGCGGCAATACTGGACCTCTATAAAAAAAATCGGATATGGTATCGCTGGTGGTATAACCAACATTAGCAAAAAATTCTATGTTGTCAGTAAGATCATAGGCACCATTAAAAAATAACTTGTATGTTTCTATATCGGGATCTCCCCAACGCTGGCCCTTACCGTTTAGAGGTACTAGATCGACCCCTACTGCGTTTGCTACTTGTGTTGCATCAGGTCGCGCAATACCACGATCTGTTTTATCCGCCGATGAATATTCAAAGGTCCCGTTCAAAAACCCACGGCCACCCAAACTAATACCGCCATTGGCATCAATAATATATCGTGTACCATCTCCTTCATAATATTCTCCACTTTGCGCAGATACAGAAAATCCTTGATCAGCATCTTTTAAAATCACGTTCATAACACCTGCTATGGCATCGGATCCATACTGTGCGGATGCACCATCGCGTAAAATCTCAATTCGCTTAATTGCTGCTGCAGGTAGAGATGCAAAATCAACAGCATGTGCACCCTGATTCACCGTTCCAAGCGGTGCAATTTGTAAGTTTACCAAGGGCGAACGGTGTCGCCGCGTTTCATTAACCAGGACCAATGTATGATCAGGCGATAAATTACGGATGGTTACCGGTCGGATAAAAGCCGTGCCATCAGCGATTGGATAACGTTGAGTATTAATTGACGGTACAATTTTTGTGATTCCATCCGTCAAATCGAACGTTGCTTGGTCGTCGATAGCCGCACCAGTAAGAACGTCAATCGGCGAAAGCGTTTCGATGTACGATTGCCCTTCCCTCCTCGTCCCTGTTACGACAACTTCTTCAAGGGCATTAGCTCCTTCAACACCATTGGCATTTTGAGACATTGATATCGAGGGTATTATTGCGAGTGATGCAGCAATAACCGCTTTTAGCGCCTTAGCCATAAAATGTGCAATATTTTTCATTGGCATCTCCAGTCTTTCATAGGTAATTTCAATAGCTGAATCAGTTTGTTTGTGATTTTGCTGGCTGCTCATGCTGGATCACATAGAGATTTCATTAGTACTTCCGGCATATCGTGTAATCGCGCCATAGCGGGTTCGGCTCTCAATCATGCTAAGAGGTCGGCGTGCACGAATGGAATTGATACGCTCTAGTTCCTCGCGAACAAGTGCAGTTATCTGCTCATGGTTTAGTCCAAGTTCGCAGCCAAGTTGAAGAGTTTGCCGTACTTGCTGCTTTACCCGATCCCAATTAGCAGAGGAAGTAGGGGATTGCGATGCTGTTACATACGTGCCGTCCCCGACACGGGTTTCCAAAAAACCCTCTTTATTTAATGCGTTATAGACACGCTGCACAGTATTGCGATTTAATTTTAGCGATTCCGCAAGATCTCGCATTGTCGGCAACTGCTGCTCTGGCTTTAAGGCACCAATCCGAATCATATGAATGATCTGGTCTTTCAGGACTATCCAGACAGGACCCTGCCAATCAGGGGGTAACGTAATGTTATGTGCCCCTATGAATGAATTATTGTTCATCTCTCACCTTATTCTTTTGGATTATTGACATTCTAATTGATCATAAATAATATGTCAATTATAATTCCTGATATTTTACTGTAGGACCTTATATGATGCCCTATATAACAAGAATAATGAGTATTTACAATAATATATAAATTAAGTTTATCCTAATATCAACCATATTTGCTTGTAATATTTTCTTATGATACGATATATTGTCACTAATAATTAGGTCAATATGAATAATGCAGGATAAAAAGTTAACAGCCTTTGAACCATTAAAAGACAATAATGAGGTGCCACTTAGAGACTTGGTGAACCACATCTGGCTTGACTTCCAGCAGATGGGAAGCTTCATCGCTGATCCACTTGTTGTCACTGGCGGAGAAGGTATGCGCGTACGTACCGATGACGGGCGTGAATTCATAGACGCAATTGGCGGTGCTATTGTGTCATCCTTAGGCTATGGAAATAGGGCTGTACGGACCGCAATGCATGCTGCTATAGATAGACAAGATTTTTGGCCTGTTTTGCACGCTACTACACCATCAGCGCTACTCATTGCGAAAAGACTAGCTGAGTTATTACCGGGCAATCTTGATTGTGCGTTTCTCTTAACAGGTGGATCAGAGTCGACTGAGACTGCGATGAAAATGGCGCGTCAATACCATCGTCTTAATGGGCAATCAACACGCTACAAAGTTTTATCGCGTTATTGGTCATATCACGGCGCGACACTCAATGCATTAGCGGCATCTGGTGTCGGTGATAGACGTAAATTCGAACCATTACCAAACGGTTTCATTCATGTAAACCCACCCTATTGCTACCGCTGTCCGTGGGGCAAAAAACCAGAAAGTTGTAACCTCGAATGCTCAACGGCGTTTAAGGATGTGATCAGATACGAAGGCGAAGAAACCATTTCCGCCATCATTGTCGATCCAGTGATGGCAGCGGCGGGTGTGCTAGTGCCACCTAAAAACTATTATCGTATTTTACGAGAGCTATGCGACCAGCACGGGATATTGCTGATATTTGACGAGGTACTAACGGGATTTGGACGTCTCGGTACACTCTTTGCGTGTGATTATTATGGTGTGGTACCAGATTTGATCTGTCTTGGAAAAGGCATTACCTCTGGCTATGCCCCTTTCGCAGCCGTCGTCGCTGGTGCTCATATTACGAAAAAATTTATTGGTGATGATGCAAGAACTTTCCTTCACGGCCATACCTATGGTGGTCATCCATTAGGCTGTGAAACTGCGTTAGCGGTGATTGATGAATTATTGTCTCGCGATCTGATTGCTCAGGCAGCTACCAACGGTGAATACTTGCGTGGCAGACTTTTAGAAATAGCCAAACGTCATCCAGAGATAGGCGATATCCGAGGAATTGGAATGATATGGGGGATCGAGTTTGTACAGGATAAAAAAACACGCAAGCATTTCCCTTCCAAGAAAGCACGAGCAATCGAAATTCGCCAGCAAGCACACAAACTTGGTTTACTCACTCGGGGTTCAGCACATGTTATTATTATTGCGCCTGCTCTTACCGCGTCGTTCGACGAACTGGATGAGATCATCGATATTCTTGATCAGGCAATCACAGTCAGCGCAAATCATTAAATCTAAAGGCGGATCATGAACGCACCGACTCATATTGAAATTACAGCAAATGATGATCAACAATTATCTGCATCATGCTGTGTAAAATGTGGGGTGATAGCCTGCCCTCCTCGCCTCGCACATTGCGATAAACCAATTTCTCGACAATATATTTCGCCGCTTGGGACTGTCGAGGCATGCACACTTATCCGGATTGCACCAAAGGCGTTCAAAACACCTTACCTAGTTGGCTATGTACGCCTAGACGCCGGTCCACGGATCGTTTGCAAATTTGCGACTGATCGTTCATACGGAGAGGCAATTGGGTCTCGAGTAAGAATTTGTCCTAATACAAACGATGGTAAAAATCAGATATTGATTGGTCGATGGTTAAATTGAGGTAAATTGTAGTGGAACGAATTGCGATTATTGGTGTAGGTAGCGTTGAATATGGAGATCACAGGACTGTGCCGTGTCGCACACTTGGTGCGCAAGCTGTCATCCGAGCCTTGGAAGATGCCAAGATTTCTTGGGATCGTATTGACTGTGCTTATGTCGGATATGGTATTACTGGTTTGTTGGATGGGCAAGAAGGTATGATCGGCCAACTCGCATTGCGGGAAGTTGGTATCACGGGCATTCCTATCACTAGAGTAGAAAACGCATGTTCCAGTTCTTCTTGTGCCGTGCGTGAATCTGCTATAGCAATTCGCGCCGGAGAGTCTGAGATTGCACTGGCTTTTGGTGTAGAGAAAATGTTGGGTTATTCAACCGAGGATGCCATGCGTGCACTTGCCGGAGACGGTGATGTGCCACTTGAGAGCAATATCGGGCTAACGTTTCCTGGTGTATTCGCCATCGCGGCACAGACACACATGCGAGAATTTGGTACGCCACGAGAGGCTCTGGCTGCCGTAGCCGAAAAAGCGCATGCTAATGCATCACTCAATCCACATGCCCATCTACGTAACCCAATCACTCGTGACGAGGCATTAAATGGGCGGATTGTTGCCGACCCCCTCACAATTTACGATTGTTGCCCTATTAGCGATGGAGCATCCGCTGTAGTTCTCGCAAGTGAACGGATCGCGAAAAGCCACCCTGGTCCGGTTGTCTGGCTAGATGCCTGCGTACTAGCCACCGGTACATATGACTCGATTAGCATGACGAGTTTTGAAGCTACACGACGTGCATCGCAGCAAGCATATGAATGTGCAGGCATCGGACCCAATGATATTGACATTGCAGAAGTACATGACTGTTTTACCATTGCTGAAATTATGCACACTGAGGATTTGGGATTTTTTGAAAAAGGGGACGGTGGATTTGCAACTCTTCGAGGAGATACTCAAATTAACGGGAAAAAACCTATTAATGCAAGCGGTGGGCTAAAGGCAAAGGGCCACCCGGTAGGGGCTACAGGTGCGGGTCAGCTTGTCGAAGTCACGAAACAGCTACGTCGCGAGGCAGGTGAACGTCAGGTAGAAGGCGCCAAAACGGCGTTGACCCATTGCATGGGCGGTTTCTTCGCTCAAGACTGCGGCTCGATAGTGATTAATGTGGTAAGTCGATGAAGCACTGCGATCACTATAACTGATCAAACGAGGCGTCTACTGTGCAATCCAGGAACAATCAAATCCGTGTTCTTTTGTGTAACCCAGGTCTGGATGGCCATGATCGCGGTGTAAAAGTCGTTGCCCGTGGGTTGCGAGATCATGGCATGGAAGTTATCTATTTGCCGTTACGTTCTAGTATTGAGGAAGTCGTTTCAGCGGCCCTCCAGGAAGATGTAGATGTTATAGGGATTAGTAATCTTTCAGCCACGCTCGTTCATGTCTGCCAGCGGTTGCATAGGCTATTGAATGAAGCAGGTGCCAATGATGTGCTTATAGTTGCCGGAGGAACGGTCATCGCCAGTGACTATAATGAGCTTTCAGCTATCGGGATTAGCGGTGTATTTGGTCCTGGCAGTGATCTGTCCGAAATCATTGACTATATCGAGCAAAATATACGTCAGAAATCTGTGACAGAAAAATGATTAACAGCAATCTCGCAATCGCACGACGTATCTCAGCGCTTGAGCGTGGGGAGTTATTATCGACAGAGGTTAACAATACTCACAATGCATCATATGTAGTTGGCATTTCGGGGCCACCAGGTGTTGGTAAAAGTGTTTTAGTTGGTGAATTGGCACTCTTGGTTGCACGCACCGGTCATCGGGTAGCGGTACTCGCAGTGGATCCATCAAGCCCAATAACCGGCGGTGCGGTATTAGCAGATCGTGTACGGATGCCACTGGATTTTGAAGGTTTGGATGTGTTTATTCGCTCCTTGGCCAGCCGAGGTGCATTAGGGGGGCTGTCTCAAATTGTTGCAAGTGCTGTGCATATTCTAAGCGACGAAGGTTACTCGATTATATTTATAGAAACCGTGGGTGTTGGTCAGAATGAAACTGAGATTATGGATATCGCGAACACAGTGATTCTAGTTCAGACACCCGGTGCTGGAGATGAGGCCCAGGGTTTAAAGGCCGGTATACTTGAAATCGCTGATATTTTTGTGGTCAACAAAATGGATCACCCGAATGCTGAATTTACACTCTGTACAATCCGTGACATTGCCAATAACTCAGCGCGTGAAGGGTGGCAACCAACTGTGATTCCAACTGTTGCATTAAAGAGTGAAGGTATCGAGAAGTTATGGGAATCAATCCAAGCACATAAAAAATGGTCTGATAGTGTTGGCGCAACAAAACGCCAACGCGCGCGACGTATTGAAATGCAATTGATGTGGTCGCTCTGGTGCACCTTGCGTACGCGCCTGCCACTAACAGAGATTGCTTTGAACGTTGCGGACGGATCACTTTCATTTAATCAGGCGATAAAACGCCTTGAAAATTCCATCGTAGAAATGGAGCGCATGTAGTGGACGAACAAATTATATCAGCGTGGCGGAAAAAGAGAACCGAAAAAGAGTTAAGCCGAATACCGGAGACTAAAAAAAAGTTCAAAACGGCGTCGGGGATTGAGGTCAAGGATGTTTACACATCCCTGGATGTGACACCTGAAACCCATGAAACTCTCCCTGGGCTTTATCCACTGACTCGCGGTATACGGGCGTCGATGTATAGAAATCGCCCATTCACAATGCGCCAAGTCGTTGGTCTAGGTACGGCTAAACATGCCAATGAACGTCACCGTTTTGTCCTATCCCAAGGACAAACGGGGCTTTCAAATGATTTCGATCTGCCAACGCTGACCGGTTACGATTCAGATGATGATAAAGCCAGAGGTGAAGTGGGCCGTATTGGAGTCGCTATCGATAGCATTCATGACATGCGCGACTTGATGTCAGAAATCCCTCTTGATAGCGTCTCGACATCAATGACAATCAACCACCCTGCTCCTGTATTGCTTGCAATGTACCTGGCAGTGGCTGAAGAGCAAAATGTCCCTTGGGGCCGGCTGAACGGTACTGTTCAAAATGACGCCTTTAAGGAATTTTTTGCACAAAAAACCTTTGCTATTGGGCCCTCACCGTCCTTCCGCTTGGCTTGCGATGTCATCGAGTTTTGTTCACATCATGCGCCAAAGTGGAACCCGATTAGTCTCTGTGGGTATCAGACCCGTGATTGTGGGGGCACTGCAGATCAAGAGTTGGGCCTCACGTTTGCTGCGGCAAAGGCCTATATAGACGAAACCCTAAAGCGTGGTGTGGACATCGATGATTTCGCACCCCGGTTGTCCTTTCTGATGTATGTACATATGGATGTTCTGGAAGAAGTAGCGAAGTTTCGCGCAGCTCGCCGCATGTGGGCAAGGTTACTGCGCGAGGAGTATGGTGCCAAAAACGAAGATTCATGGCGTTTACGCGTCCACGTGCAAACGGGTGCCGCCCTGCTAACAGCACAACAGCCAGAGAATAATATCGCACGCGGTGCTTTGCAGTGTTTTGCTGCCGCACTTGGCGGTATCCAGTCAATGGCCATATCGACTTACGATGAAGCCTACTCGATACCATCGGAAAAGGCACAGCGACTGGCGTTACGTACACAACAAATAGTTGCATTAGAGTCAGGTGTGACTTACACACCAGATCCCTTGGCCGGCAGCTACTATGTCGAGGCGCTTACCAACGAAATTGAGAGTCGAGCCCAAGGTTGGATTGATGAAGTTGAGAAACGAGGCGGTATGCTGGCGGTAACTGAATCCGGTTGGATTGAAATGCTACTGGCAGAGCAAGCTTATCACATTCAATGCGAGATCGAATCTGGTGAGCGACCTGTCGTCGGTGTAAATATTCATGAGGGTGGTGACAACGACGCAATCAATGATGATCTATTCCGTGTTGATCCCCAAGTGGAGAAACAACAGCTAAATCGACTTGATTCGTCCAGGAGACAACGAGATTCCGTGCGCGCCGCAGAAGCAATGACGTTTGTCAAAGACAGTCTTGAAGGCACAACAAATGTAATGACGTCAATTCTTGAGGCTGTCAAAGCGAGTGTCTCTGTTGGTGAAATATTTAGTGTGATGCGGTCTGTGTGGGGCACTTATAAGCCACCTGGAATTTTTTGATAAAAAAACGTGTCATTCGAGCCAATCAATTATGAAAACAAAAAACAAAGATAAGAATAACATTGTGATCCGAGCATACACTTCGAACGATCTTGATGCATGTCAAAGAATCGCCGGTCAGTCTACTGATTATGCCCACGCGCTTGATGAGAATGCCGATGCAATTCTTGTTGCGGAACATGGAAAAGATATTATCGGCTTCGGATTTATACAAATCTGGGATTGGAATCAGACAGCCTGGCTCGGTGAGTTAATTGTAGACAAAGAATGGCGCAACGCAGGCGTCGGCGGACGCCTGCTCAGCCACTTGGAAGACGAAGCCCGTAATCGTGGGTGTCGGGTTACCATGGATCACCCACCTTCAGACCATCCTGTGATTACATTTTATCTCACAAACGGTTATCGAATTTGTGGTTATAACGACAATTTTTACCCTGGGGAACAAGGCAGTACTGCACTGTTCCTTTGCAAAGATCTTTGACGTTAGTTCAAAACCGTCAATCAAGAGAGATTATTTAAATTGCAATTTCAGTTTGACAATATTGCTGATCGAACATTATCGCGATTGCTGGATCACCAGACGAAAAAGCGACCGGATGCACCTTTTTTTCAATTTTGTGATAACGGTTGGCTAACATTCTCACAAATGGAGGCATTGAGCGCATGCATAGCCGGTGGCTTGTATGAACTTGGTCTAAGTAAGGGTCACAAACTTGCAATAGTCACACCCAATTGTGCAGAATTCGTTCCAATTTGGTTTGCTGCAGCGCGTCTGGGTGCGATCGAAGTCCCAATGGATTGCAATTTAAAAGGAAGGATGCTGCTTTATGTATTACGTGATTGTACAGCATCGATCCTTGTTGTACATGCCGATTGTCTTGGTTCAGTTGTGGATGCTCTTGCCGACAATCACGCATTTAAACATGTGATTGTTATTGGCGAGCCCTATGACGATGCAATTGCGAGAAAAATAGTTACTGAACGTGTTGTCTCATACAACGAGTTAGCACACGCTCCAGCAAAACGACCCAACATTGATCTAGTACAACCCAGTGATCCCATCGCGATTCTGTACACCTCAGGAACCACCGGACCAGCCAAGGGTGTGGTCATGCCCCACCATCAGTTTTATGTATTTGTTGAAACTTTTGCAGACCATATGGGACTGACCTCTGACGACAGCTATTTTACACCGCTACCGTTGTTTCATGGTGATGCCCAATTATTCGGCGTGTATTATCCTCTTGTCTATGGCACCCGCGGTACTGTCTACGATCGATTCAGTGCTTCCCGTTTTTTTGATCAGGTTCGGTTATGTCAAGCAACCGCGACTAATCTCCTTGGTGCAATGGCACATATTGTATGGAAACAACCCAGAAGAGCCGACGACAATGATAACAGTGTACGTGTCTGCCAAGCGCTACCGATGATCCCGTTCAAGGAGGAATTCGAAGAGCGGTTCGGATTTAAACTTGTGACAGGATATGGTCAGACGGAAACCAATTTTGTTACTTATGATACTGTCGACAACCAACGACTGAATTCATGCGGAAAAGTTACCGAAGGCTTCGAGTTGGCCGTTGTGGATTCAGATGATAATTTTCTCCCACCAGGTGAGATTGGTGAAATTGTAATTCGAGCAAATATTCCATGGAGCACATCTCTTGGGTATTTCGGTAAAGACGACAAGTCCATAGAAGCAAACAGAAACCAATGGTTCCATACCGGTGACGCAGGCTGGCTCGATAAGGATGGATGGCTGTATTTTGCCAATCGGATAAAGGACGTGATCCGTCGCCGCGGCAAAAACATTTCGGCCTATGAAATCGAGACGACAATCAATGCGCATCCTGCAGTTCTGGAAAGTGCCGCCGTAGCAGTACCTTCTGAACTTAGCGAAGACGAGATTAAGGTAGTGGTATCGCTACGCCCAAATCACTCTCTCAGTCCCATGGACTTATTGACTTATTGCGAGATGTATATGCCTCAGTACATGTTACCCCGCTACGTGGAATTTCGATCAAGACTGCTTCCTCGTACGCCATCGGAAAAGATCGCTAAAGAATGCTTACGTGATGAAGGTATTACCCTTGAATTGTGGGATAGCGAATCACCTGAGTTGGAATCTGGCACCACATTTAGGCAAACAAAATGAGTAAATCTAATCTCAAGCCCACTTTTTTAGATCGACCACAAACTGCCGCTCACCTCATAATCAAAAGCCTTCATCGGCGAGGATTACGTCGTATTTATGGCCTGACCGGTGGCCATATCAAACCACTCTGGGACGAAGCACATATCGCCGGCATTGATATTATTTCGGTCAGACATGAAGCCGCAGCCGTACACATGGCTCAGGCACATGCAGATTTGACCGGCGAGTTGGCGATTGCAACAGTAACTACCGGTCCTGGATTCACCAATGCATTTTCAGGTATTGTTACCGCAGATATCGCGCGCTCACCTGTCCTGATTTTGGTTGGCCGACCACCCACACCTCAACTCGGAATGCGATCATTAGAGGATCTTGATCATGTTTCGATTTCTCGTCCAATCACGCGCTATGCAAATACAATTGACAAATCGTATCACGTACTGTGGAAACTCGATGATGCTATCGCCGCAGCGTTAGGCCTAGATGGTCGACAAGGTGCAGCAATGCTGGATATTCCTATTGATATCTTACGTACTGTAGTTCCAAAGAATTTTCAAGACTCTCGATTATTAGATCCGCGGCCTTGTCAACATTATCTTCCGGATCCAACACATGTCGAAGATGCTGCTGAAATTCTCCGTCAAAGCCAACGGCCTCTTGTAATTAGCGGCCGAGGCGCGTTTGGGGCAGGTAATGAGCTACGACGCTTTCTTCAAGAAAGCGGCGCCATGTATCTCGACACCAAATCGAGTCGCGGTCTAATCTCCATTGCTCATGAAAACTATATGTCCGCTGTCCGTGCGCGCGCCATGGCCGAATGTGATCTTATAGTAACTCTTGGGGCACAATTGGATTTTGAACTGGGGTATGGATCAACAGCATTGTTTGCGGCGAAACCAAAATTAGTACGTGTTGGACGGTCCAGCGACGAACTCCACGAGACAAGACGAGCAGACGTGGCAATACGGGGTGAAATCGCACAGTGCCTCAAAGCGCTGATGACAGTAGGTGTACGATCCAAGTCATTGGATAAAGATTGGTTCTCCACTTTACGGGTGGTTAACAATGAAAAACAAAATGCACTCGCTGAGAAATGTGCAATACAACCAACTGTCAATGGGCGCCTTCACCCGCTACGTCTTTTGAGTGTCGTAAATCAGTTCATTGATGAGAACACAATCGTGATAGTGGATGGCGGTGATATATTTTCTTTCGCCCGTGTTGCTTTGAAAACGCCGTGTTATATGGATACGGGACCTTTCGGTTGTCTCGGTGTTGGCGTCCCATTTGCTGTGGCTGCTGCATCACTTTTTCCTGAGCGCCGTGTACTGGCTGTTATCGGAGATGGTGCCTTTGGTTTTAATGCCATGGAATTGGAGACGGCCGCACGTATTGGTGCCAAGGCTGTATTCGTAATAGTTAACAACGGTGCCTGGAACATTGAACGTTGCGATCAGATTTTCAATTTTGGCGGTCGTATTGTTGGTACTGAAATACCAGGTTGTCGTTATGATCAACTGGCTCAGAGCCTAGGAGCTCACGGTGAGCATGTTGAAACGATCGAAGAACTACCGGGGGCACTTGAACGAGCAATAGAAAATGGTCCTTCGGTTGTTGATGTTGCCGTGACACGCGATGCCATCTCTCCGGACTTTAAAAGTGGATTAGCCGAACTGCCTGAGTATCAAGCACTCCGTACCTGGAATGACGCTGAAGAGATGAAATTGAAGAATTAGCGTCAACATGATCCGAACACGTGGAATATTTCCCTATGTAGTTGCCTTTGTCGTGATTGCAATCGTCACTGAATTCTTGATCATCAGATCAGTAGTGACGGAACCTCGGGATAAATTTATTCTCGCTCATGGCATGCCAGCCACACACATTTTCGAACCGGCCTCACAAATATTCATGGCATCGCTCAAGGCTCTAGATGGGCCACAGGCTGAATATCACCCCAGTGGAACATTGGGTGATTGGGTATTAATCTTTGAGCAGGTTGCGCTAGGCGCCATCCCTATGTCTCTGACTTTTAGCGCATCAGATATCGATCCGCGACTGAACCTCGCCTACCTGGCTTATATTGTCGTTGATTGGGAATCGGCCTATCAACTTTTCGGCCCAGAAGGAATGTTGATTGATATTTATGATGGTATTCTTGCAGATAACGGCGTAGTTATGCTGGGAATAATACCATCTGGTTTTGCAAGTATCGCCACGCGTAAAGGCGTTAATTCGGTTCCGGTCAATTTTCCTTCTGATGGCAAGGGCCTCAAGATTCGTGTCCCCAACGTACCAATAGCAGTTCAGCGATTTGAAACATGGGGATTCTCTCCTTTACCGATATCCTACTCCGAACTCCACATTGCTCTGCAGTTGGGCTCTGTCGATGCGCGCTCATTCGCGCCACCGGCTGAAATCCTTCAAATGAAGGATGTCATAGGTTCGTATATCCTAACCCGGGATTATTTTGAGTTTGCCTTTTGGACTGCCAATCGAAAATGGTGGGATGGACTCGACGAACAGGACCGGCAACGTATACAGACGGCTGTGAATGACTCCGTGGCCTGGTCTTGGGAAAATGCCAAAAAAATAGAGCTGAGGCAGCTACAAGAAATAAAAGCAGCTGGCATTACTGTCGTTGAATTGACAGATGACCAATTGGATACAGCAAAGTCGCTGTTAATGGAAAGTGAATGGAATTGGGTTGAGAAAAAAGTTGGATCTGACTTGCTAAACTCAGTGCGAGCTGCGATAAAGCGAATTGATTAATCAACAGACTCAACCTTTTCATAGTACACCGACATACGTGTCAGTATTTGGACTCATCCTTAACGTAATCATAACGTCAGGAATGGTTCTGTTAACCAGCGTTATGGTAATTCAAATTGTGCTACGACATGCATTTGATAGTGCTTTTATCGGTATTGAGGAATTAGCAACGCTGTTTGCGGTATGGGTATATTTTCCTGCCGCTGCCTACGCCAGTTGGACGGGTCAACATATTAAAGTCGGTTTTGTCGATGAATTTTTTCACCGTAAATCGACTGTAAGATTGATTCGTATTGTGATAGAAATTCTGAGCACTTGCTGTGCACTTGTATATGCTTATTTTGCAACTTCCTATACACATAAAATTTGGTACTCGCTCGGCCATGTAAGTCCTTACTTTGAATTACCGAAAACTGCCTGGACCATGAGTATGGTGATCGGGCTTTTTGCTATCGCATGCGCCCATACTTGGCGTGTTATCACTTTTAGTCGAGGGGGGATGTAATCGCCGCCGCCACATCAATTGTACTCATCATTGTCCTGCTAATGCTGGAGATGCCAGTTGCTTTCGCTTTCGGACTTGGTGCTATTACGCTGGCGCTTATCAGTGGTCAAGATCTTACGTACCTTGCACCATATGCGTTTTCGCAAGTGAATGTATTTGCCCTATTGGCATTACCTCTTTTTACGGCGACCGGTGTCCTTATGCAAAGCAGTGGCATCGCGAATCGTCTAATAAACTTTTTCGATCTTGCTGTTGGCCGAACACGCGGCGGACTAGGAGCAGTTACTATTGTTGTTTCAGCCTTTTTCGGTGCCATTGCAGGAAGTGGTAGCTCTGCAATAGCAGCAATTGGTTCGATCATGATTCCAAAACTTGTTGCACGCGGTTATGATCGTGGCGAAGCTGTTGCATTAGTCGGTTGTTCTTCAATTTTATCATTACTCATTCCGCCAAGCATACCTATGATCGTCTTCTCTATAACCGCAGGTATTTCAATAAGTGCGGTTTTTCTTTCCACAATCGTACCAGGTTTATTACTGATGTGTATTTATATTGTGCTCAACGCAATACTCGCAAAGCGCAATGTCAAAATTCAACAAGTTGTCACACTTTGCGAATCATTGGAATCGCCACGTCACACAATGACTGATGCATTCCCTGCTTTACTCCTTCCTGTCATTGTTTTAGGTGGTATATATTCTGGTTCCTTCACACCAACAGAGGCAGCAGCAATCGCTGTAATTTACACTCTATTTGCTGGATTTCTAACCAAACCTGATTTTAGTGTCAATATAGCTGCCAATAGCATCTCAAAAGGCGCACTTGCAGCAGGATCTATCATTATCATCTTGTTTTTCATGGCAGTGATGAATCGAGCAATGATCCTCGATCAGGTTCCTCAATCTATCGCAACAGCACTTATAGGCGTTAGTGAGAATCGGTTCCTCATCCTAGCTGTTACGAATATTTTACTCATTGTAATAGGTATGCTTGTCGATGATGTGTCCGGCAGTGTCATCGTAGCTGTTGTTCTCGCACCTGTTATGAGCGAACTTGGAGTACACCCAGTTCATTTTGCCGCCATAGTAAGTGTAAATTTAGGTTTAGGTAACCTAACACCGCCTTGCGCGCCGCTATTGTATATGGCAGGCCAAAGTGGTGAGTGTCAATTTCGGCACTACGTACGCCCTACACTCCGCTTACTATTATTTGGTCATGTTCCTGTTGTTGTGTTGGTTACGTATATCCCCCAATTAGCTCTAACACTACCGAGGATTCTCTTGGGAATATCTTAGGTGCGTCTAATTGTAAAAATTTACGAGATATCGTGGCTGCTTTGGTTCAATTCAAAATTGAACCGCCCCGGATTTGCCGGAGACACCATTTCTTGAGGGGATGCAGTAATGAACAGACACAACGGGGTACAAAGGCGGACTGCGACACGCGCAGCAGCCTGGACAGCCTGCAGTGGTCGCTGTTTTTCAGTGTCCTGATCGGCGAGACCCCGGCAGTGGTGATTTATGACACAGACGGGAAAGAGGAACGGTTTGAATGCCGGATAAAGACCGCCTGCCGGAAGGCCGGGGTGCTTTTTGAAGTTTTCAGACAGGTCTGTTTCAGTGAATGCTGCGTATATACATCTGGGCAGGGTCCATTAAAATTAATCTCCCGACCATGAGTTTCTCAAACATGTTCCGTGTCCACGACATCATGGCCAAACTCTCCCACCGGAGACCCGTCTTCCATTCCGAGGCGGATTTCCAGCACGCGTTCGCCTGGTTAGTGCATAGGGAAATGACCGACTACCAAGTACGGCTGGAGTTCAGACCGGACCCGCACGAGCGTGTCTATCTTGATATGTGGATCAAAAATATCAATCTCGCAATCGAACTGAAATACAAAACACGGGACGCCACATTAACTTACGAAGGAGAACGCTACTGTTTGCTTCGTCAGGGCGCCCATGACCTCGGCCGGTATGACTTTCTCAAGGACGTACAGCGGCTTGAAAATCTGCAACTGCAGGGAGTTGCCGGATCCGGGCTTGCAATCTTCCTGACCAACGAGCACCTTTACTGGAACCCGCCAGGAAAACCCGGCCAAGTGGACAGGGCTTTCCATATACACGATGGACGGCATATCCACGGGGATCTGAGATGGTCTCCCCAAGCCGGTCCAGGAACGACCCGCAGCCGGGAACACCCTATCAACCTGATAGGGACATACGACCTCGAATGGCATGATTATGGCGAAAAAGAGGCGCTGCAGCCGCTCGTCTCAGGCAGGCGATTGGCAAACACACGATTTCGCTATCTGGCCGTCGAAGTAAGCAACCTCCCTGACACGATATGACAAACGAACGAATGGCCGCTCCTTGAGTTGTCTTCAGAGGCTCATTTAGCAAGCCCGCCTTGCAGCCGAACGCAGGCAAACCAGGACCCCGCAGGGAATCATGACTTGGATTGCTGTGGCACTGACCGCTGCGGCTGTCTATTATTCTTTGGAGAATTAAAGCTGGATACCGCGAGCAGTATAAGTGAACTCGTGCTGGCCTGTCCGTATCTTACTGCTAGGTAAAATTATATGTGTTGGCTGATGCGATGGAACTAGCACGTAAATGAAACCAAGTCTCTGCTGGAAAAACGCTATCAAATGGCTCAATAAGAGGTAGTAACTCTTGTAAAAGGTCATCCTCGGAGTTAGATAAACGAGTTGCAATAACTGTAAGCCCATTTTCAAGCCAATCAAACCAGGCATGCTGTGTTTCAAAGGCGCCAGATGTTCGCAACATTATCAGAAGGATTGTCAAGAGTTCGTCTTTGCTGATGGCTGGTGTAATATTGATTAGTTGATTTAAAACATGGTCAGCCAACGCAGTATCTCGGCTTGTTGCTGCGACGATGGCGACCAACTGCAGGCACATAAGTATCTCCTTCTCATCTCCACCCTCAATATCTCCTGCTAATTTCTTCACAGATTCCCGAGCGTTCTCCAGTTCCGTTGTGCCCAAGACATAGAATTGAGAATAAACTACAAGCGTTTCCAAAAAATGCTTTACATTATCAGTCAACGCCTTTTCAAGTATTTGTGATAGTTCTTGTGGTAATGGTTCGGACAAGGGTTGATGGCCTAAAATATTTTCAGACGTGCTCACTATGGAACTTATTCCTTCTTTCCGGTATTGCCCCAAAATATGATTCAAATTTTCTAGCCCTGACAACTGTCGACGCTCTTTTTCATGACGTGATTTGAGAGCAATGAGTCGGCCAAATATTTCATCGCGCACAGCTTGTGATGAACCAGGTAAAATAGGCGCATTTTCTTTCCAAGCATTAACGAATTCTGCATAAAATCCATCCAAAAACATGCATTCCTGAGTCCATTTCTGAAAGCCGTCAATATCTCCGGTTCCCCCAGACTCCGCCATGGTTCGTACAACCAAGCCAGTTTGCATCCATACCCCTATCCGTTTCCAGTAGCCCGGATACTTATGCCCATTTTCTAGCAGGTGAACCCGGTTGAGTATAAAGTTCGCTGTAACCTGAAGTAGCCTGTACAGGTTAGTGCCATTCTGTTGCCCGAAGTCTTTGTCCAGTAGTTGAGTAACGGCCTCCTCTGCAAACCCACGAAAGCGCGGATCATCCTGTCGGTACAGAGCAATGTCCAAGGCACCCAGTAACGAAAACGGATTACTTTTTGCATGGCAGACACTGAGCGCGCTCCAAAGAGTGTCATTGTCGATCTCGCACACCCATTGCCCGGGGGACAACTCGTCCGACAGTGTCCCTAAACAGCAGATATCAAGCCCGCCCGCAAGGTCTCTGCTCAGAAGCTTCTTGCGATATGGGATCAGCACTTTCTTGAAATAGATTTCAGGGGCCTGTGCGTCTGGGGCCGGGCCAACGAATCGCTCAAAATAGGCAATGGATTGTGGGACAACATCCTCAGCATTGAAATTAAGACCACGGCTTATTTTTTGGACTAGGCGGGATTGAAGAGCAGTAACGCCATTACCCGCTTCTTTGAATATGCTGGATAATTCCTGATTGTTTGCTGTGCGAAACTCAATATCTTTTAGAATATCTCGACAATCCATCGACGTGGGGCCTAGCCGGTCAATGATATTATCCAAGACAGCAAGCCTTGTTTCTGGGTCGGGCGAGAGCAACGTCAACTCTGGAACAGTCACCTGTTGAAAGTGTTCTTCATCTTTGTTATGAGTCCATTTCACGAAGATGGTGCGGTCCTCAGCAATGCCTACAGAGACCAACTTCCCGGTTTCGTCTTGAAGGGGTATTTCTTTATTTGTTGCAAAAACGTCTTTGGCAGCTTTAAATAAAGCATTGCCCTCCAATTGTATATCGGATCCAATTGTCAGAAGATAATCTAACTTAAAACCGCATCGTTCAGCAAAATCGGGAATCGAGGTCATCAGCAGATTGCGTTCAACCTCTGGCAATTGCTCAAGAAACAAGCTTCCATAACCCTGCTGCATGTCATGGTCAAGCTTTGAAATAGCTTCCTGTCCTAATGTCAGCGCCATCTTAATTATATCCGCGTTAGCGGCGCGCAGTGGCTGCAGTACGTAACGTTCCAGCCATTCAGTATAATGAGCACGTCGCTCTACTGTTATTTCTGTCAGTGGACCGATTAAACGCACCAGATAAAGAGCGATAGTATCGCGAACTGAATTGCTGAGACCATCCGCCGCATAGTGTTTACGATTTAAAACAGACATCATCAGTAAATAGCGCCATACCCAGCCGGAACCCGTAGCAGCCTGTTCTGGACTCAATTCCAAATCTTGCCATAAACGGGGAATTACATGTCCGTGGGAAATTTGTGTTTGTTGGGACAATGCCTGTGCTTCTGCGGCGGTTGCAAGATAGGACGCATTGAATCTCTCATGGGCCTGCCTAATGAGGCGCAATTCCACACCTTCCCTCAGTTGACCGTTATCCACTGATGAACCCTTCAGCCAATGGATTAATTCCTCGGGATCAAGGGGTATAAAAGTAAACCCGCCGTGTCTGAGTATATGTCGGAAGCCCCAGTGCTCAGCAACACTGATATGTTTTCGTTTAAGCAAGTAACGCAACACGTCCAGCATACAGACAATGGGAACCGTTTTCCCGGAGGGGCGAGTCAGGGCTGGGAATTTGTTATAGAATCGGTCATCAAAACATAGTGCATCGTACGCGTCATTGCCCGCCGACAAATGCCTTATAGATTCAAGTTGTGTGTCATTATTGCGGG
>MKWU01002339.1_pt1:0-27500 | contig 28860 bp, 29 predicted proteins | sample 809101 | NCBI WGS metagenome assembly MKWU01 (sample SAMN05860141, study PRJNA318959) | sponge metagenome | host: Aplysina aerophoba | place: Slovenia: Piran, Adriatic Sea, Gulf of Piran | collected 2013-05-07 | reverse complement strand
GTGGCGGAACCGGATGCGCCACCGCACGAGGTTCACCGGTCGCGATCCGGCCGGCAGCCGGCCGGCCTCCCGCACTTGTGCGGGCGCGACCCGTGGATGCCGAATCGTGCGTGTGGGGCGGGTTCGGACGCGGATACGCGGGCGCCGCGAGTTGACCTGGCCGCGATGTTCGAATATATAAGTTCGCGCGCTACCTGGACGATCGCTTCAGTCTGGCTGGTCAAGGAAGGTAGCAGAAGCAGCGATGCGAGGGTCCGGCAATCGTATCTACGCTCCAATTGGTGCGAGCCTTCCTCTCGACCCTGGTCACGGGCACGCCGCGTGTTGCCTGGGGCGCGGCTGGCGTGCTCGGAGTCGCGGTCCTTGCGTATGTCACGCTCGCGTTCTTCGGCTCCGGGCCGGATTCGTCTCGGCTGATCATCAGGGACGGGGACACGCTCGCCCGCCTGTTCGCGCGGGCGAAGCTCCCGGACGACGACCTGCTCGCGGTGATGGAGGCAGGCCACGGGGCCGCATTCGGGCTCGACATCATTCCCGGTGAAGAGGTCCGAATCGCTCGCCGCGATGACGGCAGCCTCGAGAGTCTGGTCGTCGGCCGCGGCGGCGGGCAGGCGATCGAGTTCATCGCGAGCGGTGCCGGCCAGTTCTCGATCGTCTGGCAGGCATCTACCGGCACGCAGGCGGCCCCGGGCGCGGAGACGGAGCGCGTGGCGGCCCGCGATGCGGGAGACGGCTCGGCCACCCCCCCGGCAACGAAGCCCCTCCAGGCGACCGCCGCCCTCACCGAGACCGCACGCACCGGCATCGCCTCGCCGGCGCCGCTCCCCGCAGCGCGCGAAGGTGCGCCGCAGCCGGGAGACGAGATGCAGCGGGTCGAGGTTCGCCGCGGCGACTCGCTCTACCTCATATTCCAACGAAGCGGACTCATGCAGGGGGACCTTCTGGACCTCCTCGCCAGCGGCACGGAAGGCAAGAAGCTCAAGCGCCTTCGTCCGGGCCAGTCCGTTTCCTTCCAGCTCGGTCCCAGCGGCGAGCTCTCCGAGCTTCACCACACGGTGGACGAGCTGACCACCGTTCGTTTCAAGCGCAGTGAAGACGGGTTCGAGTCCCGGGTGGAGACCCGCGACTACGACCGCCAGGTCGCGGTCAAGAACGGAGTGATCCGAAGCTCGCTCTTCGCCGCCGCCGGCGGGGTCCCGGAGAAGGTCGTGCACGAGTTCGTCTCCGTGCTCGAATGGGACATCGACTTTTCGCGAGACCTGCTCCCCGGCGACTCGTTCTCGCTCCTGTACGAAGAGCTGAGCGTGGACGGGCGGCGCGTGCGCAGCGGCAACGTGCTCGCGCTCGAGTTCCGCTCCCAGCGTGCCGGGAAGCCCATTCGCGCCTTCCGCTACACCGACTCGAACGGCGAGACCGACTACTTCACTCCCGACGGCCAGTCGCTGCGGCGCGCCTTCACGCGCAATCCGCTCCGGTTCACTCGCATCAGCTCGAAGTTCTCCAAGTCCCGCCTGCACCCGAAGCTTCGCGTGTGGCGACCCCACCGCGGCGTGGACTATGCCGCGCCGCGCGGCACGAGGATCCGGGCCACCGGCGACGGCCAGATATCCTTCGTCGGCCGCAAGGGCGGGTACGGCAAGACCATCGTGATCACCCACGGGCGCGGCCACACGACCCTCTACGCCCACCTGTCCCGCTACGCGAAGGGCATGAAGAAGGGCGCCCGGGTGCAACAGGGCCAGCTCATCGGCTACGTGGGCGCGACCGGGGTCGCGACCGGTCCGCACCTGCACTACGAGTTCCGCGTCAACGGCGTCCATCGGGACCCGCTGACCGTGGAGCTTCCCAGGTCCGCTCCCCTCGACAAGGACGAAATGAAGCGCTTCCGGCAGACGATCGCGCCGCTCATGGCCCGGATCGAGACCCTCGGCGCCACCAAGCTCGCACGCCTCGAGCGCTGATCGCGCCCTTGTCCGCCCGCTACCTCGGACTCATGTCCGGCACGAGCGTCGACACCGTCGATGCGGCGATCGTGTCCTTCGGGCCGGACTGCCGATCCGCGAACGTCCTCCACGCCGGGGACCACCCCATACCGCGCCGTCTCCGGCGCGAGCTCCTGGAAGCGGCCGCCGACGAGCAGACGACCCTGGCCCGCGTGGCGCACCTCGATACCGAATTGGGCCATCTGTTCGCGGACGCCGCCCTCGCCGCCGTGCGCGGCGCCGGGCTGGACCCGCGCGAGATCGCCGCCGTCGGCAGCCACGGTCAGACGGTCCGCCACGAGCCCGGGGGCCGCTGGCCCGCCACCACCCAGATAGGCGATCCGAACGTCATCGCCCAGCGGACCGGCATCACCACGGTGGCGGACTTCCGGCGGCGCGACGTCGCCGCCGGCGGACAGGGGGCGCCCCTCGCGCCCGCGTTCCATCAGGCCGCGATGTCGCGACCCGGGGTCCGGCGCGCGGTCGTCAACCTGGGCGGAATCGCGAACGTGTCGGTGCTGGATGCGGCGGGCGCGGAGCGCGGCGACCCGCTCGGCTTCGACTGCGGGCCGGCCAACGGACTGCTGGACGCCTGGGCGCGCCGGCACCTCGATGCGTCTTTCGACGAGGGCGGGAGCTGGGCCGCGAAGGGCGCCGTGCACGCTGCGCTCCTCGAGCGGATGCTGGCCGACCCGTACTTCTCGATGCCCGCCCCGAAGAGCACCGGGCGGGGCTATTTCGACGAGGACTGGATCGATCGGCAGGTCCGTTGCGTCGACGAGCGTCCCACCCCGGCCGACGTGCAGCGAACCCTTTGCGAGCTCTGCGCGGCTACCGTCGCCCGGTCCATCGAGGACTACGGTGGTGGAACGCAGGAGGTATACCTGTGCGGCGGCGGGGTGCACAACCGGACGCTGGTCGCGCGTCTCGTCGCCCGCCTCGCCCCCCGCCCGGTGGCCCGGACCGACGTGCTCGGCCTATCGGCCGACCATGTCGAGGCGGCCGCGTTCGCGTGGTTCGCGAAGTGCGCTCTGGAGGGTGTTCCGGCCGGGCGGCCTTCGGTGACCGGGGCGAGCGAGGCGGTCGTGCTGGGGGGGATCTACCCCGGCCGGGGGTGGCCCGATTCGCCACGGGCCCGCGCGCCCCGGTAGCCGGCGCCGCCGGCGGGGCGCCCCGCCGCACCGCACGGCGCGGTTCAGAGCGCGAACGACAGCCCGCAGCCGCAGGTGGTGGAGGCGTTCGGATTCCTGACGACGAACTGGGACCCCTGGAGGTCCTCCTGATAGTCGATCTCGGACCCGACGATGTACTGGTAGCTCAGCGGGTCGACGAGCAGCCGGACCCCGTCACGCTCGATCACGTAATCGTCCGCCTCCGTGTCCCGCTCGAGATCGAAGCCATACTGGAACCCGGAGCATCCGCCGCCCTCGACGTACACCCGGAGCATGCCGCCCGCGTCCGAATCCGCGTGCGCGGCGAAGATCTCCTTCGCCTTGGCGGTGGCCCGGTCGGAGATGCGGATATCGATGTCGGCAGCGGTGTCCATCGCACGGATTGTACCACCGCGCTCGGTCCTGGCCGCCACGTCCCGGGCCCGGAAACCGCAACGACTTCCTGCTGCGGACGCCGGCCCGCGACCCGTCCGCGACCCTTCGGCCGCGCCATTGTCGAAGGGCCGGCGCCCGGTTATGCTTCCGGGCGCCCCCGGTCGTCTCGAGGGGCCGGTCCGACAACGTCACCCCCGCCGTACCGAGTCCGACTCCATGGCCCGCACCGTCAACTGCGTCGTGCTGAAGCAGGTCGCCGAAGGGCTCGAAGAGCCGCCCCTTCCGGGAGAGCTCGGGGAACGCATCTACGAGAACGTGTCGGCCGAGGGTTGGAGCCAGTGGCTCGAACGCCTGCAGATGATCATCAACGAGAACCAGCTCACGAGCGCCGATCCCGAGAACCAGCGCCTCATCGAGCAGCACATGCTCGGGTTTCTCTTCGACGAAGGGGACTACGGCGGACTTCCGGCCGGATTCCGCGGGTTCGGCGGCAAGAAATAGCGGTCGCGCAAAGGGGGCTGTCGAGGGCGGAACGAATCAGGCGGCGGGACTCAGGCGCCACATCGGCGCGATGACGATCCGGAGCCGCCCGGTCGCCTCCCGGAGCGCCCCCTCCACGAGCTCCGGGGTCTCCCCGCGGGCGAACACGTACCCGAGATAGGCGGATCCCTCCGGCAAGGGGAGGAGCTCGGTGCCGGCTCCCGCGGCAATCGAGACGTCTTCCACCCCCGGCACGCGCAGCGCGTCGAGCACCCCTTCGACCCTGCGCAGGGTTCCCGGCCGCGGGGTCGGCAGCATCATCACTCCGGCGGCGCCGGAGGCGAGCCCGGTGGGGACCCGGCGGCCGAGGGCCGCGGCCAGCACCACCTCCTCCAGGCTGTGGCCGGCGCTGAACCGGAGCAGCTTCGAGCACTCGCCGCCGATGGTGCGCGCGGCGACCTCCAGCAGCCACGCCTCGCCCGCATGCCATCGAACCTCCGCGTGCACGGGCCCCGAGACGAGGCCGAACGCCGCCACCGCCTCGCGCACGCAGGCGACGATCCGGGCCTCGGCCACCGCTCCGAGCCGACTCGGGGTGACGTAGATGCTCTCCTCGAAGTACGGACCGTCGAGCGGATCGGGCTTGTCGAAGACGGCGAGCACCTCGAGCCGGCCGTCGCGCACCAACCCCTCCACCGCCACCTCCACCCCGGGGACGAAGGACTCGACCAGCAGCCGCGAACGCTCTTCCTCGTCGAGAGCCCCGGAGGCGATGGACCGCGCCCGCCCTACCGCGGCCGCGAGCTCCGCTTCGTCATTCGCCCGGATCACCCCGCGGCTGCCGGACATGGCGACCGGCTTGACCACGCAGGGAAACGCAATCCGGGAGAGGTCGAGGGGGCGGCGCAGATCGAGAACGCGGTACTCGGGAATCCCGACCCCGGCCGCCGCGAGCCGATCCCGCGCGAGGTCCTTTCTCCGCGACAGCCGGGCCGCCTCCGGCGGGTTGCCCGCGAGGCCGAGCGCCCCGGCCACCCGCCCGGCCAGCTCCACCGTCGCATCGTCCGGAGCGACCACCGCGGCGAACCCGCCCTCGCGCCCGGCGGCGGCGCGAATCGCCCCGAGGGCCGCCTCCTGGTCGTCTAGGTCGACCCGGAGCCCGCCCGCCGCGGCCAGGGTGTACTCGCCGCCGGAGACCACGAGAAGCCGTATCCCGAGACGGGACGCGGCGCGAAGGTACGCCGGGATCCGGTAGCTTCCCGGCGTTGCGATGAGCAGCGCCGCGGCGCCCAGAGCGGTCAGGCCTGAGCGGCTCCGCAGCCGCTGCAGCCGCCGCTGCCGCCCGTCGCCATGAAGACGTTGTTGAAGACGAAGCTCGAGCCGGTGGGCCGGGCCACGAAATCGATCTCCACCCCCTGCAGGTATCCGAACGCGACCGCGTCGACGTAGATGTCGAACCCCTCTTCGCGCAGAACCTTGTCCCAGGGCGTGCGGCGGTCCGTGAACGTCATGCCGTACGTCATGCCGGAGCAGCCGCCACCGGTCACGTAGATCCGGATCGCTTCCACCTCGTCGTCGTCGATCTGGTCGCAGAGGGTCGCGAGCTGGGTGCGGGCGGCCTTCGTGAGGCTCATCTCGCGCTCCTCGACATGCTCCCGGTACTGTGTTGCGGTCATGGTCGGTCCACCTCCCGGCGGGTCAAATTTCCACCATTTCGAAGTCTTCCTTGCGAGCCCCGCAGTCCGGACAGACCCAGTTCGGCGGAACGTCGTCCCATCGGGTCCCGGGCGCGATGCCTTCCTCCGGCGCGCCGTCCTCCTCGTTGTAGATGAAGCCACAGATTACGCACATCCAGGATTTCATGGTGCTCCCACCAGGCCGGAACGGGGTCGCGAGCGCTGGCACGTTCCGAGGCTCGCCGGGGGCGCATTTTCGCACAGGCGCCGCCCGGCGGATACATCTGTCGCCGCCCGGTCCACGGCGAATCCACCGGGACGACGCGACCGGGCGGTTCCCGGCCGGCACCCCCTCATCCGCGCCGGGAGGCTAACGCACCCCGCCGAATCCGGCGGAAAGATCGCTGCGTTCGAGCACGCCGCCCATCGCCTCGTGCGCCGCGCCGAAGAACGCGCCGGACACCTCGCCCTCGTCCCCGCCGGTACGCCGGAAGGCGTTGCCGCGGACCGCCACCGAATACTCGAGATCGCCGTCGCCCCACCTCGTACCGGATCCGGCCCGCCCCGGCGCCGCCTCCACCCCCCAGCGTTCCAGATCGCTGAGCTCGAGCGCGGCGTCCAGGGTGCGAAGCTCGACGGTCAGGCGCGCCTCGCCGGCGACCGTCTCCGCCGACGGCGTGACCCCGAGCAGCGCGCCGCTCCAGCTCGCGGTGCCGAACAGGGCGGAGTTGTCCGCGAGGTCCGTCAGCGGGGCGGTGCCCGTGGACCAGGGCCGCGCGAGGCCGTTGCGGAGCGCGACGCCGAACGATGCCTCCCCGTCCGCGAGCTCCAGGTCCCCCCGCAGGTGGAAGGACGTGTCCTCCCACGGCCCCAGACTCTCGGCCGACAGGTCTTCGGGCTGCGTGCCGGGGGCGAGCCTGCCGTACGCGGCGAACAGGGCCTCGCCGTCAATGGCCGGGAGGTGCGCGACAAACGGATACGTGTGGTCCCGCACCACCGAGTCCGGGAACTCGGTGTGATCCACGTACCCGAGCAGTCCGAGGACGCGAAGAAGCGCGTTGGCCGTGATCGAGGGGACATACTCGTCCGGGTAGTAATGCTGCACCGAGAAGCTCTCGACGGGACGGGACTTCAGCAGCACCCTCTCCCACTCGTCCGTGTCGCGATTCCGTACCCACGCCGTGTTCAGAGCGGTCTCGAGAACTTCGCGGTCGAACCAGATTCGTCCCGCCCGCGTGCCGAGGTACTCCAATCGCTGCACCGCGGTGTCGTACTCCGAAATCGTATCGACCTCGGCAACCACGACCCGATTCCCGTTCCCATCGCTCAAAGAAGGCGGGTATAGCTTGCTCAGGTCCCAGTCGTCCGCGGACGGAGCGAAGTCGACGAAGACCTGACCATCGGGGACATCCCCGAGCACGCTCAGGGGCGGGGCCGGGTCCGGGCTCAAGCGGATGCGCTTCTCTGCGGGCAAGGCGGTGTTGATGAGCTGGACGGCGTGCTCGACATGCGCGGCGAGCTCCTCGTCCGTGCCTTCCGCCAGACGCACGACCGGCGGCTCCGACAGGGTGGGGAGGCCCGGGGTCCTCGATCCGTACAAACCCTGCGCATCGATGTGCTGCCTCAGGTACTCGACCACCCGCTCGGCACTCTCGCCGTCGCGTACCTCACCGGACGAGACGGCGACCCCACCGAATCCGACTCCGGCCCCGAGCGCGTCGAGCTCCGGCGCGGCGTCGGCTCCGACATGCAGGGCGTCGCCGAGGTCGACGACCGGCGGTGGCGGCGGGGCCGGACCGCGCTCCTCGGACGACACGGCGACCGGCACCCGCCGTGCACCGAAGCTCCCGGCGACCTCCGCATCTTCATGGTGGAACGCGCCGGCCACCTCCACCTGGGCGGGGCCAAAGAGCGCGCCGTCCATCGTGCCTTCGGTGCCGGCGCTCGCAAACGTTCCATCCTCCGCCACCGGAAGGCCCTCGAAGGCGAAGTCGGGAACCTCCCGCCGACCGTCCCGGCTCGCAACTTCGGAGAACGCGACGTCCACGAGATTGTCGGAGAACGAGAAATCGATGCTCGCGAGCCCTTCCACGAATGGCGTCCCGCCGGCCGGGCGCCGAGTCTGGTAACCCAGCATCGGCCCCGACCATCTTGCGACCTCCTCGGGCCGGGCGCCCGACCGCGTCCCCTGGAAACCGGCCCATCCATTGAAGGAAGTGCCCGCCGTCAAGAACGCGCCGTCCGGATCCGTCGACGAGCTCGCCCGGCTCTCGAAACCGCTCGTGAACGAAACGTGCTCGAGCGTTCCCGTATGGCTGCCCGCCGCACGACCGTCCCGGACGCCGTCCGCGGGCGCGACCGACCACCCCTCGATGCGCACGAAGTCGAGGTCCGCGACGGGTCTCTCGTCGTTCCGCCAACGCCATCCCGCCGTCGAGGCGAGGACCTCGGAGCGAGTCGTCGCCGTCCACTCGTCCCATCCTTCCGGGCCGGCACGACGATGCTCGCAGGCCGCATCCGTTCCGCACCGGTACCCGGACCATCCGTCATCGGCCGGATCGGCCGCACCGCTCCGGTAGGCGCTTCCCGCGAGGTAGTCGGCAACGGCGACCACCTCTTCGCGGCTCGGCCGGTCGTCATGGGTCGCGCCGAAGCCGGCCAGCAGTCCCGCGAGCGGGTCATGCAGCTTTCCGGCGACGGACCCGTGCCCCGGTCCGAAGAAGTCGGCCCAGAGCGTCGAACCGGTGTCGGAGCCGACGATTGTGTCGGCCGAAAGCTCGATCGGATAGTGCAGGCTGCCCTCGGCGAAGACCTCGGGAGCTCCGTCGGCGTGCATCGCGAGCGAGGTGAAGCTCGCGGTTCCGAAGAGGGTGTTCAGGTTCACCGCGAGGCTGGTATTCCCGGTCACCGGCGGAAGCCCCGCATGGCCGAGCGCCGCACCCAACAGTCCGCCCGCGTACCGGACCGTCCCGTGGACGGCGGCCGTCGGAAAGGACTGACGAGGATCGCCGAAACTGGGATGCCCGAACACATCGACGTCCACGGCCAGCCAATCCGTGACGTCGAGAGGGTCGCGGCGCCAGTTGCGGCGATAGCCCCCCGATCCGCCACCGAACAGACCGATCCGCAGGTCGCGGGACACGGAGAGCGAGAACCCGGCGTGGTCGGTCCACCCGAGCAGGCCGTACGTCTCGGGCCGCGTGGTCTCCTCCCGCACGGTCATCCCGATGTCCGCGAGGAACGCGAAATCGATGGCATGCGGCACGAACACCGGCCGCGGGTTCCGGCTGCTGCAATAGGCGAGGAGCGAGGTGCAAACCCCGGAGTGGTCGAAATCGTACGTGGTGGCGAACGGACTTCGCTCGCCACCGACCGAGGTGTGCGGATCGGCGGCGTCCTGGAACGGCGCCGGACCACCGTGCAGCGCGACCACGTTCGCCCCGGTCCAGGTTCCCGCCGCCCGGTCGATCCGCGATTCGATGCGCTCCGAGGGCTCGTCCCCGGTCGTCCACGCGCCGAGCACGTGCCCGATCTCGTGCGTCAACGTCCTGAACAGCCCGGCCTCGCCAGCCTCCTCGAGATACTCCGTGTCGATCTGGATCGTTCCAAAACGCGGCTCCCAGAACCGGCCGGGGGCGCGACGGCTCGAGCCGCCGCCCCGCCCAATGGGCGTCCCGGCAAGTTCGTTGTCCTTGACATCGATCTCGAGCCGGGCGCTCGTCTCGCCATCCTCCTCAATCCATACCCTGGTTTCGAGCGTGTCGTCGTCCCACAGCCATCCCTTGTAGTCTCCGGGAGGGCGCTCCCACGCGGGCCAGGTATCCGCGATCCGGCGGGTCCAGGACTTGCCGGCGCGCTCGAGCATGGCGCGGAACGCCGAGTCGTTCCGCACCTGCGGCCCCGCCCGCGAGACGTCGAAGTCGATCGACAGGGTATCCGCCGGACCGCCCGTCCATCGGCCGTAGGTGATGCCACGGCGCGAGCCGAGGAGCCGGACCCCGTCGCCGCCCGGCCGCGCGCCGGTGGGGGACCCCGGGGCGGGAGCCGAGGAGCCGGCCCCCGTCGCCGTCCTCGATCTCCTGCGCCAACCGCCGGCCCGCGTCCGCCAGCACGTCGGCCGGCGGCGCCGTCGCTCCGGCCCCGGCTCCGGCCGTCCCCGGCACGGCGGCGGCGAGGGAAAGACCTTCCACGATGCCCTGGACGCGCCGGTGCCCCCAATGGTCGAGCAGGTCGGCGGCCTCGGGGTTGTCCTGAGAGTGATCCGGAATGCTCAGCGCGCCCGGCCGGGTCCCCGCGATACCCGCGCGGACGGAGGACAAGGGGCTCCGGTCGGCCGGGCCGTCGCCCGGCCAATCGGGGTCGACGGCGGAACCGGGCAGTCGGCCGAAGGGGTCCGGTCCCGGCGCGTGCCGGCCTTGCGGCGCGGCGGTGCCGGCCGAGGCGAGGTCACCGGAGACCGGCGATGCATCCCCCGGCCCGACGGGCGCATCCGGAGCGGACGCGGCCCCCGTCCGCATGGAGAGAACACCGTCTCGCGACAGGGAGGAGCCGGCCTCCCCCGAGCGAAGCGAGCCCGGCCCCGGAATCGTCAGTCCAGGGCTGACGCCACCATCATCGACGCATCCGGAAAGTGCCGTGACCAGAATACCGAACACCGCACCAGCCGGCGAGATCCTTCCCATCAGCTCGAAAACCGTGTCCCTGCCGTCAAGCGTGATCGGTCATCTTACTCGTCACGGCCGTTCCCGGACAGCGCCGTCGATCGGCCTCGATGAATCGCAATCGGCCGCGCCGCCTCGCGCAGTCGGCCACGGCGGAGCGGGCGCCCCCCCCCCGGGGCCGGGGGGTACGAGGAGAGACCGACCGGGGGGCGCGGCGCGCGGGCGCGGGGGGGGGGCGGCCCCCCGCCTCGCGAGGCAGTGGGTTACGAGAAGAGCCCGACGAGGCGGCGCGTCGCGCGGCCGATGTCGGGCGCTCCAAATATCGCGTTGACGATGGCGACGAGATCGATTCCGGCCGCGAGGAGGGGCGGCGCGTTCTCCGCCGTGATGCCGCCGATGGCCACGATCGGGACCGTGACGGATGGGCGGACGGCGGCGGCGAGGCCGGTCGTGGCCCGAATCGCTCCGGGCTTGGTGAGGGAGGGGAAGAAGCTCCCGAACGCCACGTAGTCCGCCCCGCCGCGCGCGGCCGCGCGGGCGCGGCCCGCATCGTCGTAGCAGGAGACGCCGACGGTCACAGCATCGCCGAGCCGGGCCCGGGCGGCGGCAAGGGCTTCGTCGTCGCGGCCGAGGTGCACGCCGTCCGCCCCGGCGGCGGCGGCGAGCTCCACGTCGTCGTTGACGATGAGCGGCACGCGGCGCGGGCGGCAGACCGCGACGAGGGCCGCGGCGTCGCGCCGGCGCCGGGCGGGGTCGGCGGACTTGTCCCGGTACTGAACCGCCGCAACGCCGTTCTCCACGGCGTTCGCGACGGCGGCCGCGAGGTCCGGGCCGGTCAGGCCCTCCGGGGTGACTGCGTAGACCCCGCGTACCGGCCAGGGCAGCGGCGCTTCGGTACTCTGCGGCATTCCGGGTCCCCGTTCGGCTCGCGCCGCCTCGTCAGGCTCTTCTCGTGAGCCAGCTCCCTCGCGAGGCGGCCGCCTACTCCACCGTGACGGATTTCGCGAGGTTGCGCGGCTGATCGATGTCCGTGCCCTTGAGCACCGCCACGTGGTAGGCGAGGAGCTGGAGCAGGATCGTGTGCACCACCGGCGCGACGATGGACCCGACCGAGGGCATGGAGAGCACCCGCGCGCCGTTCCAGTCGCCGCCCATGTCCTCGCCGAACACGTAGAGGATCCCGCCCCGCGCCCGCACCTCCTCCAGGTTCGAGCGAAGCTTCGCGCGCAGCGCGTCGTTCGGGGCCACCGCCACCACCGGCATCTCCTTGTCGACCAGGGCAAGGGGCCCGTGCTTGAGCTCGCCGGCCGGATACGCCTCTGCGTGGATGTACGAGATCTCCTTCAGCTTGAGCGCCCCCTCCATCGCCACCGGGTAGTGCACCCCGCGCCCGAGAAAGAGGGCGTGGCGCTTGTCGGCGAACTCCGCGGCCAGCTCGTCCACGGCCGGACCGAGGCGCAACGCCTTCTCGCACCACTTCGGCAGCGCCTCGAGCTCGCTCACGATACGAGCCTCCATCGCGGCGCTCAGTCGCCGGCGCCGGCCGACCGCCACCACCAGCAGGAGCAGGGCCACGAGCTGGGCGGTGAACGCCTTGGTCGAAGCGACCCCGATCTCCGGTCCCGCGCTGGTCATCAGCACCAGGTCCACGGCACGCACGAGCGAGCTGTTCGGCACGTTCACGATGCCGAGCGACGGCCCGAACCCCTGCCGCCCCGCCTCGTCCAGGGCGCCGAGGGTATCGGCCGTCTCGCCGGACTGGGAGAGCGCCACCACCAGGGTGTCCGGATCGCCCAGCGGCTCGCGGTAGCGGAACTCGCTCGCCTGCTCCACCCGGCACCGCACGCCCGCGAGACGCTCGAACCAGTGCCGGGCCACCAGTCCGGCGTGGTACGCCGTCCCGCACGCGATGATCTGAACCGCCCGGACCCGGTCGAACACCTCCGGCGCGCTCGGACCGAACGCCGCCTCCAGCACCCGCTCGCCGTAGATCCGGCCGGCAAGCGCCGCCGCCACGGTCTGGGGCTGCTCGTGGATCTCCTTCGCCATGAAGTGACGCCACTTCCCGCGATCGACCATCGTGGGGCTCAGGGTGTTGGTGAAGACGGGCCGGTGGACCGCACGGCCGTCGCGGTCCGTCACCTGCACCGCATCGGCGGTGACGTCCGCGATGTCGCCGTCCTGGAGCACCATGTACTGGCGGGTGACCCCGATGAGGGCGGCCACGTCGGAGGCGATGAAGTGCTCGCCCGCGCCGACCCCGACGACGAGCGGGCTGCCCCGCACCGCCGCGACGAGGCGATGCGGATCGCCCGTCGCCACCGCCCCGAACGCGTAGGAGCCCTCCAGGACCAGGACCGTGCTGCGCACCGCCTCGACGAGGTCGTCGCCCCGTGCGAGATCGCGGTGGATCCGGTGTCCGATCACCTCCGTGTCGGTCTCCGAGTCGAACCGGTAACCGGACTCGACGAGCGCGGCGCGGATGTCGGCGTGGTTCTCGATGATCCCGTTGTGCACCACCGCCACTTCTTCGCCGCACATGAGGGGGTGCGCGTTCGTCTCGTTCGGCTCTCCGTGCGTGGCCCACCGGGTGTGGGCGATGCCGGTGCTCCCGTGCGGGCGCGACCGCTCCACGAGCGCCTCGAGCTCGGCCACCTTGCCCGCCGTGCGCACCCGGTCGATGCGGTCGCGCATCACCGCGAGCCCCGCCGAGTCGTAGCCCCGGTACTCGACCCGCCGGAGCCCTTCGAGGAGGAAGGGCACCACGTCGCGCCGCGCGACCGCCCCGACGATTCCGCACATGGTCTTCAGAGCCTCCCCGGCGCGGCGGACGCGACGCGCGGCATCAGCCGCCGCCCCGGAAACGGCGCTTCCAGCGCGCGATGCTCGTCTGCCGGCTGCGCGCCACGGTGAGCTGCCCGGCGGGGGCGTCGCGGGTCAGGGTCGACCCGGCGCCGACCGTCGCCCCCTTCCCGACGGTGATGGGGGCGACGAGCTCGACCCCGGAGCCGATGGACGCCCCGTCCTCGATCGTCGTGCGGTGCTTGGCCTGCCCGTCGTAGTTGCATGTGATGGTCCCGGCCCCGATGTTGACGTCGCGCCCCACCTCGGCGTCGCCGACGTAGGAGAGATGGCTTGCCTTCGAGCCCGCCCCGATCCGCGACGCCTTGACCTCGACGAAGTTCCCGATCCGGGCGTCTTCCCCGACGTCGGTGCCCGGGCGCAGCCGGGCGAACGGTCCGACGGTGGCCCCGGCGGCGACCCGCGCACCCTCGACGACGCAGTGCGAGCGCACCGTCGCACCCTCGCCGATCTCCGCGTCGCGGAGCACGGAATACGGCCCGATGACCGCCCCCCGGCCGATCCGGACCCGGCCCTCGAGGACCACGCCCACGTCGATGGTGACGTCCTGCGCGGCTTCCACCGCCCCGCGAACGTCGATCCGCGACGCATCGCGCACGGTGACCCCGCCGCGCATCAGCTCCTCCGCCCGGCGCCGGCGCATGCGGCTCTCCGCCGCCTCGAGCTCGACGCGGTCGTTGACCCCCATCCAGTCGTCCGGATTCGAAAGCTCCACCGGCTCCACGACGAAGCCCTCCTCCACCGCCATCGCGACCACGTCGGTGAGATAGTACTCGCCCTGCGCGTTGCCGGCCGAGAGCGCGGCCACCCAGCGCCGGAGAGGGCCGACCGGGGCGGCCAGGATGCCGGTATTGACCTCGCGGATCGCGCGCTCGGCCGGGCTCGCGTCGCGCTCCTCCACGATGCCGAGAACCCGGCCGTCAGGGCCCCGCCGCACCCGGCCGTAGCCGTCCGAATACTCGGTCCTCGCGGTAAGGAGCACGAGCCGAGCCGGATCTGCATTTGGCCGGATGCGACGGAGCGAACCGGAATCGACCCCGGGCACGTCGCCGTAGACTACCACCACCGCGCGCCCGTCGGAAACACGAGGGAGCGCCTGGGCGACCGCGTGACCGGTGCCGAGGGGCCGGGGCTGCACCACCCACCGCAACGGCGGCGCGCCCGCCTCCAGCGCGCTCTCGAGGCCCCTACGAACCGCCTCGTCCCGGTAGACGACGTGGATCGCAGCCGGCTCGAGTCCGCGGGCGGCCTCTACCACCCACGCGAGGAGCGGACGCCCCGCCACCTCGTGGAGGACCTTCGAACGGGCGGAGCGCATCCGCGTCCCGTCGCCGGCGGCGAGCACGACGACTTCGAGCTCCATCATGCGCGGCTCCCCCCGGTGGATGCGGCGCCGCGAGCGAGCCCGCCGGCCGGCCGGCCGAGGCGGCGGGCCGCAGGTCTCAGGCCCGGCCGGAGCGCCGGCGCATCCGCTCCAGGGTCCGGAGCTGCGCGACCGCCTGGGCGAGCTCCGCCCGGGCCGTCGCGTAGTCGATCTGCGCCTGCCGATCGTGCAGCGCCTGCTCGGCCTGCTCCTTGGCCGCCGCGGCGGCCGCTTCGTCGACGTCCTCGGCCCGCAGCGCCGTGTCGGTGAGCACCGTCACCACGTGCGGCTGCACCTCGAGGATGCCCCCCGAGACGTAGAACGCCTCCTCTTCGCCCCCCGGCATGACCGCCCGCACCTCGCCCGGCGCGAGGGTGGTGATGAGGGCGCTGTGCCCGGGCATGATCCCGACCTCGCCCTCGGCCGCGGGCGCGAACACCATCTCCACCTCGCCGGAGAAGATCTCGCGCTCGGCGCTCACGACGTCGAGCTGCGTGGTCACGGCCATCGCCTGCCTCCTCCTCCGTCGCGGTCGCGGTCACGGCCGGCGCACTCGCGGTCGGTACGACCGCGGCCGTCGCGGCTACCGCGGCCGGCGCCGCCCGGACGGGCGCCCCGGCTCACAGGGTCTTCGCCTTCTCGACCGCTTCCTCGATGCCGCCGACCATGTAGAAGGCCTGCTCGGGAAGGTGGTCGTACTCGCCGTCGACGATGGCCTTGAACCCCGCGATCGTCTCGCGCAGCGGGACGTACTTGCCGGACGACCCGGTGAACACCTCCGCCACGAAGAACGGCTGCGAGAGGAAGCGCTCGAGCTTGCGCGCCCGGGTCACGGTCAGCCGGTCCTCGTCCGAGAGCTCATCCATGCCGAGGATCGCGATGATGTCCTTCAGCTCCTTGTAGCGCTGCAGGGTGCTCTGCACCGCGCGCGTCACGTCGTAGTGCTCCTGGCCGAGCACCTGGGGGTCGAGCTGACGGCTGGTGGAGTCGAGCGGGTCCACCGCGGGGTAGATGCCGAGCTCCGCGATCTGCCGCGAGAGCACCACCGTCGCGTCGAGGTGGGCGAAGGTCGTCGCGGGCGACGGATCGGTCAGGTCGTCGGCCGGCACGTACACCGCCTGGATGGAGGTGATGGAGCCGGTCCGGGTCGAGGTGATGCGCTCCTGCAGCACCCCCATCTCCTCGGCGAGGGTCGGCTGGTAGCCGACCGCCGAAGGCATGCGCCCGAGGAGGGCCGACACCTCGACCCCGGCCAGGGTGTAGCGGTAGATGTTGTCGATGAAGAGGAGCACGTCGCGCCCCTCCTCGCGGAAGTACTCCGCCATGGTGAGCCCGGTGAGCGCGACCCGGAGCCGGTTCCCGGGCGGCTCGTTCATCTGCCCGTAGCAAAGGGCCACCTTGTCGAGCACCCCGCTCTCCGTCATCTCGTGGAAGAGGTCGTTGCCCTCGCGGGTGCGCTCCCCCACCCCGGCGAAGACGGAGTAGCCGCTGTGCTCGATCGCGATGTTGCGGATGAGCTCCATCACGCACACCGTCTTGCCGACCCCGGCGCCGCCGAAGAGCCCGACCTTGCCGCCCTTGGCGAACGGGCAGATGAGGTCGACGACCTTGATCCCCGTCTCCAGGAGCTCGACCGTCGGCGCCTGATCGGCGTAGGCGGGCGGGTCGCGGTGGATGGTCCAGTGCTCCTCCGCCCCCACGTCGCCCGCCTCGTCCACCGGCCTTCCGAGCACGTCCACGATGCGCCCGAGGGTCTTCTCGCCGACCGGCACCGAGATCGGCTCGCCCGTGTTCACCACCTCGACCCCGCGCTTCAGCCCGTCCGTCGAGCCCATCGCGATCGTCCGGACCACCCCGTCGCCGAGCTGCTGCTGCACCTCGAGGGTGAGGTCCTGCTCGTCGAGCCGGAGCGCGTCATAGACCCTGGGAATCGCGCCGCGCGGGAACTCGACGTCCACCACCGCGCCAATGATCTGTACGACTTCTCCACCGCTCATGCGTCATGTCCTCGGTATTCGTCCCGCCCGGGCGGGAATCGATTGGGTCCGCGTCGTGTCCGCGTCTCTCGTCCGCCTTGCGCTCGCTCCGCGCTCGCTTCGTGTCCGCCTCGGGTTCGTTGCGGGTTCGCCTCCGGCTCGCCTGCGCCCCGGCTCGCGTGCGCCCCGGCGCGCGCCGCGCCGGCTCGCTCACACCGCGGCCGCGCCGCCCACGATCTCCGAGATCTCCTGGGTGATCGCCGCCTGGCGCGCCTTGTTGTAGGCGAGGTTCAGCTCGTCGATGAGCGTCCCCGCGTTGTCCGTCGCCGCCTTCATCGCCACCATCCGGGCCGCCTGCTCGCTCGCCCCGTTCTCCATCACCGCCTGGTACACGAGCGACTCGACGTAGCGCACGAACACCCGGTCGAGCACCTCGGGGGCGCCGGGCTCGTAGAGGTAGTCCCAGTAGACGTCCAGCGACTCCTCCTCCGCGGAGACGAAGGGCAGGATCTGCTCGACCCGCGGCCGCTGGGTCATCGAGTTCACGAAGTCGTTGTAGACCATGTACACCCGGTCGAGGCGCTCCTCCTCGTAGGCGGCGAGCAGCACCCGCACCACCCCGACCAGGTCCGCCACCCGCGGCTCGTCGCCGACGTGGGTGGCCTGGCCGACGACGTTCGCCCGCAGGCGGCGCAGGAACATCGAGCCCTTGTTCCCGATGACGCAGGCGTCGACCTCGAGGCCGGACTCGCTCCACCCCTCCATCTCGCGCAGCAGGCTCCGGAAGAGGTTGGTGTTGAGCCCCCCGCAAAGCCCCCGGTCCGTCGAGACGAGCAGCACGCCGACCCGCTTCGGCTCGCGCACCTCCATGAACGGGTGGCGGTACTCGGAGTGGGCCTGCGCGATGTGGGCGATGACCTGGCGCATCTTGAGGGCATACGGCCGGGCGGCGTTTCGCCGCTCCAGCGCGCGGCGCATCTTGCTCGCGGCCACCATCTCCATCGCGCGCGTGATCTTCTGCGTGTTCGCGATGCTCTTGATCTTGGTCCGGATTTCCTTCGCCGCAGCCATTTCGGTTTCCGTTGTCGTCGCCGCCGTTCGCCGGTTCGCGAGCGCGCCCGCCCGCCCCCGGCCTACCAGGCGTGGGTGGACTTGAAGCTGTCGACGGCCGCGCCGAGGCCGGCCTCGATCTCGTCGTTGAAGTCCGCGGTCTCGTCGATGGTGCCCATGAGCTCGCCGTGCTCGGCGTGCATGTAGCCGTGCAGGGCCACCTCGAAGCCCGCAATCTTGTCGAGCGGCAGGTCGTCGAGGTACCCCCGGTCCACCGCGAACAGGCTGACGGCCATCTGCGAGATGCTCATCGGCGCGTACTGCATCTGCTTCATCATCTCCATGACCCGCTGCCCGCGCTCGAGCTGCCGGCGGGTCGTCTCGTCGAGGTCGGAGGCGAACTGCGCGAACGCGGCGAGCTCGCGGTACTGCGCGAGGGCGAGCCGCACCCCGCCGCCGAGCTTGCGGATGATGGTGGTCTGGGCCGCGCCCCCCACCCGGGACACCGAGAGCCCCGCGTTGACGGCCGGGCGGATGCCGGCGTTGAAGAGATCCGTCTCGAGGAAGATCTGCCCGTCGGTGATGGAGATGACGTTGGTCGGCACGAACGCCGACACGTCGCCCGCCTGGGTCTCGATGATCGGAAGGGCGGTGAGCGAGCCGGTCTGCCCCTTCACCTCGCCGTCCGTGCGCCGCTCGACCTCGTTCGCGTTGATGCGCGCGGCCCGCTCGAGGAGCCGCGAGTGCAGGTAGAAGACGTCCCCGGGGTACGCCTCACGCCCCGGCGGGCGGCGCAGCAGCAGCGAGATCTGGCGGTACGCCCAGGCCTGCTTGGTGAGGTCGTCGTAGATGATGAGGGCGTCCTCGCCCCGGTCGCGGAAGTACTCGCCCATCACGCAGCCGCTGTACGGCGCGATGTACTGCATCGCCGCGGAGTCCGCGGCGGGGGCGGCCACCACCACCGTGTGCTCCATCGCATCGTGCTCCTCGAGCTTGCGGACCACCGCCGCAATGGAGGAGTTCTTCTGCCCGATGGCGACGTAGATGCACTTGATGCCCGAGCCCTTCTGATTGATGATGGTGTCGATCGCGACCGCGGTCTTCCCGGTCTGCCGGTCACCGATGATGAGCTCGCGCTGGCCGCGGCCGATCGGGATCATCGCGTCGATGGACTTTAGCCCGGTCTGCACCGGCTGCCCGACCGACTGGCGGGTGATGACCCCGGGCGCGATCTGCTCGATGGGGCGGCGCGCCTCGGCCTCGATGGGGCCGCGCCCGTCGATCGGCTCGCCGAGCGAGTTGACCACCCGTCCGAGCACCCCGCGCCCGACCGGCACCTCGAGGATGCGCCCGGTGCACCGCACCACGTCGCCCTCGGAGATGTGCTCGTAGTCCCCGAGCACGACGGCGCCGACCGAGTCGCGCTCCAGGTTCAGCGCGAGGCCGTAGGTGTTGCCGGGGAACTCGACCATCTCCCCCTGCATCACGTCGCTCAGGCCGTGGACGCGGGCGATCCCGTCCGTCAGGGTGACGACGCTCCCTTCGGTCCGGGTCTCCGTCCGGATCTCGAAGGTCTCGATCCGCTCGCGGATGAGCTCGCTGATTTCCGTCGCGCTAAGTTTCATCGTTCGTTTCCCGCCTCGCAGACGAATTCGCTCACTTCAGTCGTGCCCGGTTTCATTGTTCGTTTCCTGTCTCGCAGACGAATCCGCTGACTTCAGCCGTGCCCGTTTTCATCGTTCGTTTCCTGCCTCGCAGACGAATTCGCTGACTTCAGCCGTGGCCGGTTTCATTGTTCGCAACCTGCTCCGCGGTTGTCCCGCCCGGCGGCCTCGTTCGACCGCGCCCGGGCCGGGAAGGGATTCACACCAGGTCGTGCGCGAGCTCGCGCAGCCGCCCGGCGAGCGACGCGTCGATGACGGAGTCGCCGATCCGGATGACCACCCCGCCGATGAGCGACTCGTCAACCGACGTCGTGAGGGTCAGCTCGCGGCCGAGCCGCCGCCCGATCGCCGCGGCCAGCATCCTCGCCTGCGCCGCATCGAGCGCGTACGCGGAGACCACCTCGACCGCGCTCCGCCCGGCCCGGCGCCGGCGCTCGGTCTCGTACTGGCGCGCAATCTCCGGCCCCGCGCCGAGGCGTCGGCCCTCGCCGAGCACCCGCACGAAGTTCGCCATCGTCGCGGAGAGCGCGTCGCCGCACACGTCGAGCACGAGCTCGGTCACCCGGTCCGCCGGGACCCGCGGGTCCGCGAGCAGCCCGGCCAGGTCCGGATTCCCGGTCACCGCGGCCAGCAGCTCCAGCCCCGCGGACCACGCATCCACCGCGCCCTCGCGCTCCGCCTGGCGATAGGCGGCCTGCGCGTAGGGCCGGGCGAGGGTAATCGAATCGTCCATCGCGGGAGGCGCCTACAGCTCCTCGGCGAGCTGCCCGAGCAGCTCCGCGTGCCGGTCCGCGTCCACCTCGCGCCGGAGCAGCCGCTCCGCGCCGACGAGCGCGATCCGGCCCACCTCGCTGCGCAGCGCCTCGCGCGCCCGCATGGACTCCTGGTCGACCTCGGCCCGCGCCGCGACGAGGATCCGCTCCCCCTCGTTGCGCGCCGACGCCTTGGACTCCTCGACGATCTCGGAGCCCCGGCGCTGGGCCTGCGAGATGATCTCGCTCGCCTGCTCGCGCGCCTCCTTCAGCACCTCCTGCGCCTGCTCCTCGGCCCGCGCCTGGCTCTCGTGGCCCTGCTCGGCCGCGGCGAGGCCGTCCGCAATCCGCTTGCGGCGGTCCTCCAGCGCGTCGAGTATCGGCCGCCAGAGGAACTTCATCACGAACAGGACGAGCACCAGGAAGGTGCCCATCTGCCCGAACAGTGTGGCCGTCACGTTCACCGTCGTCCCCCTCCTCCGCCGCGCGCGGAGGCTCTCGTGCTCATGGACCGCCCGCGGCTCACGTCAGCCGCCGAGGGCCGCCTGGGCCGCCCCGATGAAGGGATTGGCCAGAATGAGCCACATCGAGATGCCGAGCACGATCATGGGGAAGGCTTCCATCAGCCCCCCGGTGAACAGCATCTGCACGAGGAGCTGCGGGCGAAGCTCCGGCTGACGGGCGATCCCGTCGATGTACTTGCCGCAGATGAGACCCCAGCCGAGGGCGGACCCGAGTCCGGCCGCGGCCAGGATGATGCCGACGCCGATCGCGGTTGCGTAGTAGATCGACGCGATGTCTGCTGCCTCCAGCATTTGTATCTCCTCGAAGGTCGCGTTGGGTGGAAACTCAGTGATCGTCCTGGTATGCGAGCGAGATATAGACGATCGACAGCAACATGAAGATGAACGCCTGCAAGGTGATCACCAGAACGTGGAAGATGGCCCAGGCGCCGCCCGGAACGAACTGGGCCCAGAACGGGAGCAGCGCGATCAGGATGAACAGGAGCTCCCCGGCGAAGAGGTTCCCGAACAGGCGCAGCCCCAGGCTGAGCGGCTTCGCGATCTCCTCGATGAGGGTCATCGCGACGTTGACCGGGAAGAGCCAGATCCCGAACGGATGGCTGAGGTACGTCTTGACGTAGCCCCACGCCCCGCGCTCGCGCACGTTGTGGACGATGATGAGCAGGAAGATGCTGAGCGAGAGCCCGAAGGTGGCGTCGAGGTTGGTGGTCGGGACCACCTTGAAGTAGGGGACGCCGGCCTCGAACATCAGCCACGGGACGAGGTCCACCGGGATGAGGTCCATCAGGTTCATCAGGAAGACCCACACGAAGATGGTGAGCCCGAGCGGGCCGACGAGGACGTTCGGCTTCGGAAAGACGTCGCGCACCATGCCGTTCACGAACTCGACCAGGATCTCGAGCACGTTCTGGAGGCCGGTGGGGTTGTCGGGGTCGATGCGCCGCCCGACCCGCCACGCGGCGAGCATGATGAGCCCGGCGAGGAACAGGCTGACGAGGAAGGTGTCGAGGAAGAACACGGAGAAGTCGATGAGGCCCGACGCCCGGTGGGTCTCGGGGTCGCACCCGAGGCACAGGTTCGTCAGGTGGTGCTGGATGTACTCGACCGGGTTGTCGGTCGCGGGCTGGGCCGCCGCGCTCGTGTCAGCCAAGTCTGTCGACTCCGGTTCTCTTCGCTCGCACGTGCGTCATCTCCGTGGCGTCCCGCCCGCGCCGTGCAGCGACCCGGCGAGGAACCAGCCGACCTGGCACACGGCAAACCCCGCGATCATCGGCACCGGAGCGAGCTTCCAGTAGCCGATCCCGAGGGCGAACAGCGCCGCGGCGACCGCGAAACGCTCGAACACCCCAATCCCGAGCACCAGCGTCTCCGCCCCGGGCCGCGAACGGGTGGCCCGGGTCGCGAGCCGGACACGGCGCGCGTGCAGCGCGGTCAGCGCGAGGGCGATGCCGCTCCCGGCGAGCGCCCCTCCCGCCGCGGCCGCGTCCCGGAACACCAGGAACGCACCGGCGGCGGCGAGCGCGAGGGCCGCTTGCGCCGAGGCGAGGCGAACCACGTCCCGTGCCAGACCATCCCCCGTACCGGGGGCCTCGCGCCGCATCCGCACGCCTCCCCTTCAAACAAAGCGGGAGGCTCCCCTCACCCATTCCGCTGCACCTGGACCCGGGCTCGGGACCCTCCCGTGGGGAGTGCCGCCCTCTCGGACGAAAGGCGGATTGTACCTGCCCGCCCCGCCCCCGATCAACGCCCGAAGGGGGCGCCCCCGGGGCCGGCTCGCACCCGGTCCGACGGGCGATCGGATTCAGCCCGGCGTCTTCGCGGGCATCCTCCGGCGCATCGTCGACGCCGCCTGAACGACGGTCGAGGGCGAACCGTGCGAGACTGGCGCAGCGAGGGTGCGAGGAGCCCGCAGCGGCAACCCCGTTCCGCCGATCCTCTCGCGAGACGGTCGCTCGATATCGATTCACAAGGAGGCATTCAGGTGCAGCAGAACAAGCTCTTCGTAGGCAACCTCGCATACTCGACGACGCAGGACGACGTCGAGGCGGCATTCTCGCCGTACGGCGGCATCGACGAGGTCCGGCTGGTCATGGATCGGGACACGGGCCAGTCCCGGGGCTTCGCGTTCGTCACCTTCTCCGCGCAGAAGTTCGCGGAGAGCGCGCTGGTGATGAACGGCAAGCCGCTGCACGGGCGCAACCTGATCGTCAACATCTCCAAGGAGAAGGCCGGCGGGCGCGGCGGCCGGGGTGGGGGCCGGGGCGGCGGGCGCCGGCGGTACTGACGGGCTCGGCCCGGCGCCGAGTCGGCCGGCCATGTCAAGCGTCGCGACGAGCGCACAGGGCTCGACGCGGTAGCCCTCCGCCGCCAGCTCCGCGCGGACCGCCCGAAGAGTGCGGCGAAGATCGTAGCGCGAGGGCTCGCCTTCCAATGCGAAGTCGAGGTCCTCGGAGTACCGCGGCAGGCCGAACAGGAACCGCAGGCTGGTGCCGCCGTGAAACGCCAGCGACGTCATCGCCCCGGCACGCTGCAGCGCACCGAGAATCCTCGCCTGCAGGTACTCGCGTGCGATGTTGCGGCCCCGCATGGGGTCGTGTCCGGCAACTAGCTGCCCGAGATGGTCCTTCATACCGCTTCGCCGGCCGGCGCGTCGCCGGCGATGGTGCGAAGGACCCGCTCGGCCCGGGCGAGCTTGGGCGTCGCCGCAATGGCCGCAAGCGCCCCCAGCCGATCGAGGTCCAGCGCATCGAAGTCAAGGCGCAGCGCCTCCAGGTACGACCTGCGATTGCCGCCGGGGTGAAGGTGAACCATGTCGAGGATCGCCTTTTCCGGCTCCGCCACGAAAGCGGACTGGCCGTGTCCAAGGGCGAGGTGCCGGTAGCCGAACATCAGGCCGTCCTTCAGGTGCCGGAAGGAGAAGCGGCCGAGCGGCGTGGTGCGAAGCTCCGGCCGGCCCGAGGTGACGCTGGTCGTTTCCGCCACGTACTCCGGAATCGCTCCCGCGAGCGCCAGCGCCGAGAGGCCGCTGACGTAGGAGCCCGGCGCCAGCCGATTCGCGACCAGGAACGGATGGGGGGGCCGTTTCCGCCAGGGAGGCGCCAGCACGTACAGTCCGCGCCGCAACTGGTGAATGCGTCCGCGTCGGGTCCAGCGCGAGAGCTGGCGCCGAACATCGGCCGCATCGACATTTCCCGCCAGCAGCAGCCCGGTCTCGAACAACGGCTCTTCAGAGACGATGTCGACCGCTTCTTCGAATTTCATCGCGAAAAATTACCATATACGGCAATCTCTGAGGTGGTCCCGGAAAGATGTTCGAACGCGGGGGTCGGTTGAGCGTGCGGCGCCAGAGCGAGCTGCTTGGCTCGAGTCGCTTGTCGCTGTACTACACGCCGCGCGGGGCGAGCGCCGAGGACATGGCGCTGATGCGTCGGCTCACGGAAGGAGAAGCTTCAGCAGTCGGAGAATCCGCCCCGGGGACGGTCGAGGGGCGAGCGCCTGGAACGCGGGCCTCGGAAGGAGGGCAACGCGCTCCGGCGCGGTGCGTCTCACGTCACACGATACGCCGTCGAACGGCGCTGAACAACCAGGGGGACGGCGAAGATCTCCCTCACGGCCAAAGGTCTTCGAGGCTGAACGTGATCGCGTCGAAGGGGCGGATGCTCACCGCCTCGTCGTCCTTCGCGCATCCGATTAGCACCCACTCCCCGTCCCGGAGCTCGAACGCCTCGAGCGTCCGGTCGATTGGATCGATGAGCCACAGGTGCGCGACGCCCTCGCGTGCGTAGACCGGCCGCTTCTCCTGAAGGTCGACCCGGCGCGTCGAGGCCGACAGCACCTCGCATGTCCAGTCCGGCGCTACACTGAAATACGCGGTGTCTGGTGGTTCGGGCATGCGCTCCCGGCGCCAGCCCGCAAGATCCGGCACGAGGATGTCGTCGCCCAGGTGCAGCTCGGGCTCGTTGAGGATCCACCATCCGCCCGGGCCACCGCGGCCACGGTGGAACGGCGGATTGAGCTCGCCGCCAAGTACCGAGCTCGCGATGGTGTGCGCCGGCGCCGGCCGCGGGTGCGTGTGGAGCGTCCCGTCAACGATCTCCGCGACCAGGTGCGCCGGCGCGTCGAGCACATCCTGGTAGGTCGCCCTCCCCCGCCTGGCGAGCGCCTCGCGTCTGGATGCGGCCATCTCGTGCCTCCTCTTCGCCCGTCCGATCCTACGCCCACACCCGGCTCACGAGCTCGCGGGCCGCGGCGAGGAAGCGCTCGCGCTCCGCACGGGTGAGATTTTTCCGGCCGCGCGCGTCGAACAGGGTGAACGCTCCGTCCGTCATGGACCGGAAAAGCTACATTACTTCGCGAGTAGTGACCAGTACCGCCCGCGCCCTCCCCTCTCCGGGGCCCGTCAGCGCGCGACACCGGCTGGAGCGACAGTTGCCGGGCGGGGTTCGCACCCGCTGGGGAATGGCGCCTTGCCACGGCGCACCGGGGGTTTCCGGGCTAGCGGCCCGCGAGCCGGAGCCAGGCCCAGAAGAGGGCGAAGAGGACCGGCTGGTGCAGCAGGTAGTACACGAGACTGTTGCGGCCGATGAAGCGCAGGAGCCGCCCGGCCCGGCCGTCGAGCCTCGGGCGCGCCAGCACCTCGAGCAGTCCGCCCCGCGCGCACCACTTCGCGGCCGCGACCCCGAGCAGGACCGGCGCAAGCCACGGGAACACCGGCCGGAAGTCGCTCGTCACCGGGGTGTCGCTCGAGAGGCCGATCCAGTACCAGGCGGTCGCGTCCGGCAACGCCCCGTGGACCGCGCGGTCGATCGCGAGGACCGCCACCGCCGCCACCGCCGGCCCCCACCACGGAGCGCGCACGAACGCGAGCCCGACGACGCTCGCGACCGCGATCATGTGCAGGATGCCGAAGAAGATCCAGGACTTCGGCGTCACGAACCAGGTGACGACGGAGATCGCGAGCGCGGCGAGGGCGACGGTGGCCAGGCGCCGGCCCCAGCGCGGCCAGCGAATGTCGCGAGGGTGCGCGAGCACGAGGCTCGCCCCGGCGAAGAACAGGAAGCTCCCGGCCACGGTGGTGGCGAGGTGGCGCCAGTGCGGCTGATCCGCGTAGCCGCGCGCCTCGATGCCGAAGAACTCGAGGTCGTAGGCGAAGTGAAAGACGGTCATGCCGACGAGCGCGGCGCCCCGGAGCCAGTCCACGATCGCGATGCGGGGAGCCGCGGCCGGCGGGTCGGGCGGCCGGCGCCCCGCGCCACCTTCGGCCCGCGTTCCTCCCGGTCGATGGTGGGTCGTTCCCCGGCTCCTTCCCCTCCCTCGCTTCGCTCGTCGTGAACGCGCCATGAGGACGGCTCCTGCTCCCGTCAGGTTGCGGCGGTTGCGACACGCGGGCCGCCGGCCCGAGCATTGCGCCGGCTACGCAAGCAGCGCCACGCCCACGGCCGCGGCCGCCTCGTTCAAGCGGCGGTCCAGGCTCGCCAGCGGGCACCCTTCCCGGATCGCGAGAGCAAGGTAGCTGGCGTCATGGGCCGTCAGACCGTGGGCGCGCGCCAGGGCCATGACGTGATGGTCGTCCACTTCGCCCGGACAGCGGACCGGAAGCCGGCGAACCCGGGCCATGGAAGCGGCGGCATGGCGTTCGCCGATCCGCCCCCGGCGCTCGGCCGACAACAGAACGTTTCGAACTTCATGCCAGAAGAGACTCGGAACCTTCGCCGTCTCGTCGGCCAGACGGTCGAGGGCGAGGTCGGCCAGCGCCGCATCCTCGTCCGGCAGCAGCCATGCGGCCGCGACCGAGGCGTCGGGCACGAACGCCATCAGCGGGGGTGTCCCTCGTGGCGCCAGGACAGGATCTCGGAGGTTGTCACGGCCCGCTGCTTCGCCCGTTCCCGACGCAGGGTCGCGCACAGCGCGGCATGCTCGTGCCGGCCATCGATCCGCGTGACGTGGGCGATCGGCGTCGCGCCCCGGCAGATGACGAGATCCTCGCCGGCTTCCACTTCGGCCAGCAGCGCGGACAGGTGTGTCTTGGCCTCGCCGATCTTCACGTGACGGGTCATTTCTTCCGAGCTCCCTGCGCGGCCCCGTTCCGAAGGGCCAAGCGTGTATCGCGCCGGGCCTCGGCCGGCATGCTAGGTTCGCGGCCGGGATTGGTCAAGCACTTGGTCTGTTCCATCGGCAACCCCGGGGCGGCGGGTTGGGTTTTCCTCTCCGCGAACGGGAAAATCGGCGCGCGGATCAGGCGAGGAGGAGGAAGTCCTTCCCGGCGCAGCCCCGCGAACGGGCGCACACCTCGATGCCTTCGCGCGCGCCGTGGTCGTTGGTGTTGCCCTCGACGGTCGCGAACGCTTCCGGCCCCGCCTCGGCCACGATGCCGACGTGAACCCAGTCCGCCGGGGCCTTCCCGCGAACGACGAAGAGCGCGCCCGGGGGGACCCGCTCCACCCGTTCATCTGCGCCGAGCGCGTCCCCGTCGAGGAACCGTCCGTCCGCCTTCGCGTCCCGCACGAGCTGGTCCACCCCGACCCGGCGCGGGATCGGCGGCCCGGCCTCGCCCATCGCGTGCGCGGCCTGGGCGATGACGTGGCTCCCCGAACCCCCCCCCCCCCGCCGGGCGTCCCCCCCCCCCCCCCGCCCGGTGAGCACCCACCACCCCCCCCCCATCCCCCCGCCACCCCCGCGCCCCACGGCTGGTCGTCGCCCTCGCGCCCGTGCATGTAGAGCCGCACCCACGGCCCGCAGTTGCCCCGCCCCCGGACCTTGAGCTCGGTCGGCCGGACGGCGAGGTGGGCGCGGGCGGTCTCTAGCACGACGTCGTGGATCGCCCGACCCCTCGCATCGGGGACCGGCTCGAGGGCGACCCGCATGGGGGCGGTCAGGGCCCCCCAGGTGCGCGCGTCCACCGTCCCGGACTCGGGGAGGCCGCGCCGGCGCTGGAAGTCCCGCACCGCCGCCTCTGTCGCGGGG
>MKWU01002338.1_pt1 | contig 28861 bp, 27 predicted proteins | sample 809101 | NCBI WGS metagenome assembly MKWU01 (sample SAMN05860141, study PRJNA318959) | sponge metagenome | host: Aplysina aerophoba | place: Slovenia: Piran, Adriatic Sea, Gulf of Piran | collected 2013-05-07 | reverse complement strand
TCGAGCAGGCGCGTAGGGGTCGCAATGTGTATCTGCTCACCCACGACCACGGCGTGCGAGGCCTTGGCTTGCTGGCCGCCGATCTGGACTCGCCCGGCGTCGCAGGCCCGCTTGGCTTCACTGCGCTGCTTGATCAGCCCCGTGTTCTTCAGAAAGATATCCAGTCGCATTCTGTACTGGTCGGCGCAAGTTTTCCTCGTCGAGCCGAACCTCGATGTGGATTTGCTGCCGGTATTCGTCGATTAATTGGCGCATGGCCTCTGCGGTGCGGCTTTCGCGGATCAGGCCCTCAAGCACGGCTTGGTCGTCGTCAATTTTGATAATGTGGCCGCCATCGTCAAAAAAGAAGGGTTTGCTGACGTCGCCTAGCTTGAGGTTGCGGAGGTAAGGCTGAAGGAATTCGGGGATCCCGTCCCTGGGGAAGGTGCCCCAGAAACCACCCTGCATGGCCGTCTGCGGATTGGCCGAATACTGGCGGGCGAGCTGGGAAAATTCCTCGCCGTTCTGGGCGCGGTAGCGCAAGTCCTCTAGCGTTTCCCGCGCACGGGCCTCGTCGCCTTCCGAGGTTTCGGCCAAGACGAGGATATGGCTGGCGCAGGTGGTGGTTTCGCGCTTTTCGCGCACCTGTATCAAGTGGTAGCCATACGGGCTCAAAACCGGCTCGCTAGTCTGGCCTGGTTTGAGCGCGAAGGCTGCTTCCTCAAACTCGGGCACCAAGGTTCCAGGCGAGAAACAGCCCAAATCGCCGCCGAGAGAGGCACTGCCGGGATCTTCAGAGTGAGCGCGGGCTATTGTGGCGAAGTCGCCGCCGCTGGCCAGTAGGGCCTGAATCTCTTCGATCCGCGCCCGCTTTTCTTTTAGCACTACATCGCTGGGCTGGACCTTGATCAGAATGTGGCTGAGCGAGATTTGAGAGGGCAAGGTGTCTTGGTGCGCGATGCGGAACTCCTCTACGTCGCGGTGGCTGACGTGTACCCGATACGAGACAAAGGCGCGCATCTGGCGCGAAAGCAGGCGGTGGCGGATTTCCTTGCGGTAGCGGGTCTTGAGTTGGCGCTCGCTCAAGCCCACGCGCTCTAGCATCTGCTCAAATTCCCCGTCGCTCATGCTGCTCTTGGCTAGCTGGAACTGCTGGCCGAGCATTTCCTCGACTTCGGAGGGGTCGATCTGAATGCTGTCCTGTTTGGCTTTGAGAACTAGTACTTGCTCGTCGATCATGGCGTCGAGAATCTCGCGGCGAAGCGCCTTGATTTGCTCGGATTCGGCAAAGACCGACAGCCCGCGCTGCTCGGCCTCAAAGCGCAGTCGGTAGTTGAGTTCGGACCAGAGGATCGTGTGGTTGTCAACGGTGGCGACGATGCGGTCGATAAGTTCGGGCAAGGCCCCTGCTCTCGGCGCGATACACAAGGCGAGACAGAGAGCTAACAGCAGGCGATTTGGCGAATGCAGTGACATACTCAGGGGGTGGGGGTTGCGATAGCCCAGTCTGTGGATTTTTTGAGTTTGGTGACGAGTTGGTCGAGCTGAGATTGATGATGCTCGCGCACTAGCGCCTCGACGATCTGAGAGCGCACTTGCGTGAGGTCGCGGACCGTGCCGATCTCGCAGTGCTCTAGGACCTGGATGAGGTGATAACCGTACTCGGTCTGCACTGGCTCGGAAATGCGCTTGAGCGGCAGATCTTGGCACACGTCCCACAGCACGGGATTTTCTACTTCGGAGAAATAGCCCAATTCGCCTCCCTTGTTGCGGGTGGCGTCGTCGTGCGAGTACTTGCGGGCCGTCTCGGCAAAACTCTCGCCGCGCTGCAGCAGGGTTTGACGCCGGGCGTTGGCCTCGCGCTGGCTGGTCAGGAGGATGTGCCGCGCCCTAATCTCGGGGCGAAGCCTCTGAAAATCGGCCTGATGCTCGTCGTAGTAGCGGCGGATCGCGGCCTCGTTGAAGGCGAGTTTACGGTCTTGGAACTCGGCGTCGAGCAGGGCCGCTACTAGCAGATCTCGCCGCATCTGCTCTAGAAGCGTTTTGAGCCGCGCCTGCTGGTGAAGCCCGCGGGCGAGTGCTTCCTGATAGAGCAATTCTTGGCGCACCCAGTCCTCGATGAACTGCTCTCGCTCACCTTCGGCTAGATCGGCGTCGGGGCCGGGCGCGAATTGGCTTGCGAACTCGCTCTCCGTGAGTTCGGCATCTCCGACGCGGGCGACGATGTCGCGGGTGCCCGACGATTCACATCCCGGCAGCGCGCTGAGCGCGAGTGCGGTGGCAAGCAGTGTTTTCAGAGGATTTCCTCCAGGATGTTGCGCGCCTTTTCCAAGCGCTCTATCTCGTCGCGGCCCGGCACCCGCACCTCAATCTCGAGTTGCTCACCCAAGTCGAAATCTAGCTGGACAGAACACTGCTCTACCATCTTCTGGATGTCGGCTGGTGAAACCGGCCTGTCTGGCAGAAAGGCGAGGCGAAAGCGACTCTGCTCCAACCGGACGCTTGCGAGGCCGAGCTGGCGGGCCATGATCTTGATTTCCATGATGTGCATTAGTGAACGCGCTGGCTGGGGCAGGCGCCCAAAGCGATCCTGCATCTCCTCGCGGATATCTAAAAGATCGACAATGCGGCTGGCGTCGGCTAAGCGCTGGTAGAACTCCATCTTTTGGTCTGGATCGTGTAGGTACTCATCTGGAATATAAGCTGAAACCGCAATTTTTATATCGGGTTCGGGGTTGTCGGGTGCGTAATCGCCCTTGATTTCGCGCATGGCCTCATCCAGCAAGCGGCAGTAGAGATCGAAACCGACGGCGGCGATAAATCCGTGCTGCTGCGCCCCCACTAGGTTACCGGCACCGCGGATCTCTAGATCGCGCATGGCGATGTTGAATCCAGACCCTAAATCGGCGAATTCCTCAATGGCACGCAGGCGCATGCGGCTCTTCTTGGTCAGCTTTTTACCCTTGGGCACCAGCAGATAGGCGTAGGCTCGCTCGTTGGAGCGGCCGACTCGGCCCCTAATCTGGTAGAGCTGGCTCAGGCCCAGCGCATCGGCGCGGTTGACGATGATGGTGTTGACCGAAGGAATGTCGATACCCGATTCAATGATCATAGTGCAGACTAAACAGTCGTACTTTCGTTCCAAGAAACCGACCATGACCTTCTCTAGCTGCCTGGGGGGCATCTGCCCGTGGGCGACACCGAAGCGCACCTGCGGCAGGAGGTCTTGCAAGTATTCCACGAGCCGCTGAATGGACTGCACTCGGTTGTGGACGACGTAAACCTGACCGCCGCGTTCGACCTCGCGGTGGATGGCCTCGGCGATGCGGGCCTCGTCAAAAGCTAGAATCTCGGTGTGGATGGGCAGGCGATCCTGCGGCGGAGTGTTGATCACCGACATGTCCCGAGCGCCCATCATCGACATGTGCAGGGTGCGCGGAATCGGGGTCGCCGTCAGGGTCAGCACATCGACGAGCCGCTTTAGCTGCTTGAGCCGCTCCTTGTGGCGAACCCCAAAGCGCTGCTCCTCATCGACGATCAAAAGCCCTAAGTCGCGGAAGCGGATGTCCTTGGAGAGGATGCGGTGGGTACCGATGAGCACATCGATGTGGCCATTTTTGAGATCTTGGAGGATCTGCTGCTGTTCCTTGGGGGAGCGGAAGCGGCTGAGCACCTCGACGCGCGCTGGAGTGTGCCCCATGCGTTCTGAGAAGGTTTGGTAGTGCTGCTCGGCGAGAATGGTGGTGGGCACTAACACGGCGGTCTGCTTGTGGTCGCAGATGGTCTTGAAGGCAGCGCGCACGGCGACTTCGGTCTTGCCGTAGCCGACGTCGCCGCAGACTAAGCGATCCATTGGGTGCGGCGCTTCCATGTCCTTTTTGACTTCTTCCATGGTGCGCAGTTGGTCGGGCGTCTCTTGGAAAGGAAAAGCCGCCTCTAGCTCGCGGTGGAGAGGACCATCGGCAGAAAACACGAAGCCGGGCCTTGCCTTGCGTTCGGCGTAGAGGTGTACCAGCTCGCTGGCCATTTTGAAGATCTCCTCGCGCGTGCGCTCCTTGAGTTTTTCCCAAGCGGCACTGCCCAGCTTGCTGAGCAGGGGGACCTCGCCTTCGGCGCTGGAATACTTGCGCAGACGGTCGAGTTGTTCGACGGGGACGAAGACGCGGTCTTGGTCCTGATAGGTCACGGCGAGGCAATCGTGCTCGCGTCCGCCGATCCGCAGGCGGCGGATGCCCGAGTAGCGGCCAATGCCGTGGTCGATGTGGACGACGAAATCGCCGCGCTGCAAGGCACCGTAGTTAGCGATGGACTTGGCTGCCTTGAACCGGCGGTAGCGGTAGCGGCGCTTCTGGCGGCTAAAGATCTCGTGGTCGTTGAGCAGAGCTAGCTGGGCTTGCGGAAAGGTGAATCCCCGGTGCAGCGAACCAAGCCCGAAGTGGATCTCGGGGCAGTCGGCGAAAATTTCTTGTAAGCGACTCGCTTGCCCTTTGGTCTCGCAGCGGATGTGGATGGCGTAGGACTCGGTTGCGAGCCGGTCGATTTCCTGCTGTAGGAGTGCGCGCTCGCCGGCAACGACGCGCGGCTCTGTGGCCTCGAAGCGGACGGCCTTGTCGAGCTGACCCAAGGGTGCCGGTTCGAGCCGGGTGCGGTTGTCTAGCTGCGCTATGAGCCAGTCCCCGTCGCGCAGGAGTGCTGACGGGGACATTCGCGATTCCTTTTGCCGCAGCCGCTCGTACTCTTGGCGCGGCTTCGCTAGGGCCTTGTCGAGGGCCGTGGCGATATCCTCGCGCTCCTCCAAAAAGAGCACCGTCTCTTTGAGGTACTCGAAAAGTCCATCGTCGCGGCCGTAGAGCAGGGAGATGTAGCTCTCAATGCCGTCGAGCGACTCGCCTAGCTCTAGTTGGTCTTTCAGCGGAGCGAGGGCTTCTGCCTCGCCAGCGGCCTCAATCCGCTGGAGGTAATCTTCATAAAAGGGAGAATCGAGCAGCACCTCGCGTGCCGGCAGCACCCAAGCCTCTTCGCAGGTGCTCAGCGAGCGCTGAGTGCTGACGTCGAAGCGGCGGATGGACTCGATTTCATCGCCGAAGAACTCGCAGCGGTAGGGATGCTCAACGCCAAAAGGATATATGTCGAGGATGCCGCCGCGCAGGCTGAACTGCCCGATGCCGTCGATGGCTGCCACGCGATCAAAGCCACAGGCGACCCAGTGTGAGCAGAGCGCGTCGAGGTCGCGTTCCTCCCCCACCTTGAGTACCTCTGTGCCCAATTCGAGGGCATGGGGTGGAATCAGCGGATCGAGCAGGGCCGCGGCCGGGGCGACGACGATGGCCGGTTCGCCGCGCATGAGTCGAGCGGCGGCAGCCACACGCAAACTGGTAATTTCGAGGTCCGGGGACTGCTGGTCGTAGATTCCAACGTCCCAAGCGGGGAAGTAATGGACCATTTGCTCACCGGCGATGATTTGGAGATCGTCGCGCCACTGTTCGGCGCGGTCCTCGTCGGCCGCGACGATGAGCACGGGGCGTTCGAGGGCTGTGCGGATGTGGCTGGCGAGAAACGCGGCTAGGGCCGTAGGCAGCCCGTGGAACAGGATGTGTTGCTGTCCACTGGCAAGCCGGGCGACGACCTCTTTGAAGTGGTCCGTCTGGGACGTCAGGCGAACGATGTGGTCGAGTGAATGGGCTGAATCCATTCTGTTCTCAACGTGCTATTAGAGAAATTTGTGCGGCGAAAACAGCCGGAAGGGCATGTTCACGGTCGGGAAATCCGAAAAAAAGGGTCTGCGACGGCATGTCGTAAACCCTTTATTACCTGAGAGCTTATCATGGTGGAGCTGAGGGGAATCGAACCCCTGACCTCCTGAATGCCATTCAGGCGCTCTCCCAACTGAGCTACAGCCCCACAAGAGAAAAAAGATAAGCAATCTTCCTCTACATCGTCAAGGAGTCGAGTTCAGCCGCCGTTAATCACCACGCCCATGTTGAGGTCGGCGGCCGTGTAGTCGTCGCGGTCGGAGAAACTGGGCCCCAGCGAGAAGAAGGCCACGCGCACTTGCACTTGCATTCCCGCGTCGAAGCCGTCGCTGGTCCTCAGCGTGAGCGTCCCCAGGATATCGTCGCCCTTTTTGGTTTCGGTGATGCTCGCGCCGCCGGTGCGCCACAGCCCCTCTTCCGTCAGCTCAATGCTGAAGGGCGGGGTGAGAAAGGGAGCGGTCGCGGCGAAGGAAGAGCCTTCAAAGGCCAAGGCATTGGCTGGCTCGATCTCTAAGCGCAACTCAAACTGTTTGACGTTTACCATGCCTTGGGCCGCAAAGGTGAGGACGACCTCTTGACCGGGACCGGTAGCCGTGAATTGGCCCTCCTCGATGTGAATGCTTTGCGCATAGCGGCCGTCGAGTTGGACTGCGAGCGCTGGCGGATGTGCGCTGGAGCTTTTGGTTGAATCGGTGCCACAGGAAGCGAACGACGCGACGAGAAAGAGCAAGGTACAATGGCGAATTTTCATGGGACACCTCACAATCGGCAGTCTTCGTTTGACATTTTTCTAGAGGCTACGTTCGCTTCAAATAGGTTCTTTTGGCCAATTAAGCAAGCATTTTATCCTCTTACCCTATAGAAAATGAGCTTGAGCCGACGGGCCGCGTATTAGATATTAAGTGCGATGCCGAGGGCAATATGTTCTACTATTTCCTATATGTGACCTGCGGAATCTTCCTAGTCTGCTTGGCCTATGCAGCCTATGTGATCTGGGGGCGGCTCGCCGCTCTGCGCGGCCTGCGGCAGCTCGCCTTCCGAGTACAAATGCTGGCCCACGGTCGCACCTTGCGGCTCGGCAGTCTGCTCAACGCTCACCCGCTCTCGTTGTTTTTCTCCGACCGGCTCTCCGTCGAGCTCGAGCGCGAGCTCGTTCACTTGGAGCGCCGCCGCCGCATTCCAACCCCCTACCGCTCGCGGCAATGTATGCCATTTGCATTCGACCGGCTCAAATTGCTGAGACGCCGAGTCGAGCGAATTGAGCAAAGTATCTAGGGCATAGTTTTTTTCAGCCTAAGCCACGCTCTGCCGCGCCGCATCTCCACACTGAGGCCGGACTGCACAGCCCCAAAGTCCGCGAGGTGGGCATCGACATAGGCGTCAACGGCGGCCAAGGCGACCGAGAGCGCGAAATAGAGCAGGCGACCGTTGCGGCGGGCGGTGCGGTCTTGGTGTTCTTCAGGCGTGGGCGCGGAACGGATGCGGCGATGCTCAATCGCAACCGCAGTGAGGGCTGTTGCGCTTGCCGCGCCGAAGAACAGCCCCTTGACAGGGCGGCCATTGTAGAACTGTCCCCAGCCGGGCAGCACAGCCGAGCGCAGGAGCGCCCCATGCGCCGAAGGGAGGGTGGCGGCCCCAGTACTGGGGCTGGACTGCGCGGTGCGAGTCGAATCGGCCTCTACCTCTGTTGCACAGGCCGGTTGCCCCGCGAGCAGGATGAGGAGCAGACTAGCCCAGCCGCATGCCAACCGCAATCGGATAGCCCCGCACAAAGGCTATTCCCTCCATGGCGGCTTTGCCCGCCGGTTGTACTTGGGTTAGTTGTAGGGCCCGCTCGCCGCAAGCCACGGTTAAACCTCGACGACCGTCGGCGCAGAGTACGGTGCCGGGTGCGCCGCAGCCCGCAGCGTGCTGAGTCCGGTGCACTTTGAGCGTCTTGCCCTGCCAATGGGTATAGGCTCCGGGCGTGGGATTCATGCTGCGGACGAGGTTGCGGACCCGCTCAGCCGGTTGGTGCCAATCAATCTGGCCGTCCTCTTTGGTCAGCTTGGGAGCGCGACTGATGCCGTCCGTACCTTGGGGTCGTTCGGTGAGGCGGCCGTCTTCTAGCCCATCGACGGTCTCCACGACCATCTTGGCACCCTCCACGCACAAGCGGGCCTCCAGCTCCCCGGCCGTCTCATCACAGCCGATGGCAAAGCGGCGCTGGAGTAGGATATGACCCGCGTCAATGCGCGGGTTGAGTTGGAAAATGGTGATGCCCGTCTCCTCCTCGCCGTTGGCCACCGCCCAGATAATGGGAGCCGCGCCGCGATAAGCTGGCAAGAGCGAGGGATGCAGGTTGATTGAGCCGAGGCGGGGAATGGCGAGTAGGTGCCGAGGCAGGATTGAAAAGGCGACGACGACAAAAAGGTCGGGCGCGTGCGCGGCCAGCGCCGCGGCTAGCGCGGGGTCATTGACCGCAGCCGGTTGCAGTACTTCTAATCCGAGCTTTAGAGCTTGTTCTTTGACGGGCGGACTTGCAAGCTGGCGTCCCCGCCCCTGGGGTCGGTCGGGATTGGTGACGACGGTGATGATCTGGTGGCGGCTCTGGGCAAGGGCTTCTAATGAGGGAACCGCGAAGCGAGGGGTTCCCATAAATACGAGCCTCACTACTTCCCCTTGTCGTCTTCTTTATTCTTTACCCGCGAAACGGCCGCCCGCGAGACTTCGATCTTGACGTTGTCGGCGATTTTGACTACGAGGATATCGTCTTTGATGTTGAGGATGGTGCCGTGAATCCCGCCGCTGGTGACGATTTCATCGTTTTTTTCGAGTTCGTCGATCATCCGCTGTTGGTTTCTCTGCTTCCTCATCTGCGGCCTCAATATCAAGAGGTAGAGAACCAAGAACATCAGCACAAAGGGCAGGAGCGAGGCGATGGGGTTGGGCTGTTGGCCGCCTTCAGTGCCCCCCCCCATAGCGTAGGCAGTGGAAATGAGATCGAACACGGATCAATTCCTTTCGGTAGAGTAAAAGCTCTAGGAAATCTAATAAAAATCCCCGTAGTGAGTAATACCGGCATGAGATAATCCGCAGATGGACGCAGATGGACGCAGAATAGAGAAACAAGACGATCCGCCTCTCGAATCGTTCAAGTCATTCAGGATTGCTATACCGCAAAAACGGTGGATGCCATCTTTGTCAAACCCTTTGACATTGCAGCACGCTCGTCATTAAGATGATGATGACAAGGTTGAGACAGGAGAATTGGACATGAGCAGAAAGCGACGCAAGGCGCGCCCCCAGGGACTGAACAAGTATCAGCGGGCGGCTTTCCGCCAAGGCGAGCAGCGCGTGGGGCGCGAAGAAATTCAAGAGCTGTTGCAGATGTCGCGCAGTGCCGATCCAGAAGATCGCCTACAGGCGGCGTCCTTTTTGTGCCCCTGTCACGTGCGTCGGAGCATAGACGAGGTCTGGAAGGCGCTCTATCGAATGCTCGAAGACCAAGATGCGCGGGTGCGCCGCGCTGCTTGGCACACGCTCGAAGACGGCGGCAAACCCGACGACCCAGCGCTCGACGAGATCATAGAGCGGACCTTGGAGCGCGATACGGACCGGCAAGTACTCAATTTTGCGCGGCTGTTTTCCCAAGGACGCGAAAAGCGCAAACAGGTCGAGTTTGAGATAGCGGCGATTTCCGAGTACGCAGAGCGCGGCAAGTGCGATTTTTGCGGCGAGCAATCCGTGCCGGTCAAGAAGGACTTTGCCACTGAACTCGACGTAGGCGGTGCACGGCGTTTCGCCCTAGTCTGCGCGCCCTGTGATCAAGCGGCCTGAGTCGATCCTTTATCGGGTTTGGTAGCAGGCGAGAAATTTCGCCTGATAGGCCGCGAAGTGCCCCCCGATGATCGCGTCCCGCATCTCGCGCATTAGCTGCTGAAAGAAAAAGATATTGTGAAAGGTGGCTAGGCGCAGGCCGAGTATTTCGTTGGTCTGGAAAAGATGGCGCAGGTAAGCCCGGCTGTAGTGGCGGCAAGTGACACAAGCGCAATCCGCGTCGAGCGGTTGAGGGTCTTCGGCGTGGCAGGCGTTTTTGAGGCGCAGGCGTCCTCGTCGGGTAAAGGCCGTGGCGTTGCGCGCATTGCGGGTGGGGACCACGCAGTCGAACATATCGACGCCAGCCGCGACGGCCTCGACCAAATCGTCCGGCAAGCCCACGCCCATCAGGTAGCGGGGTTTTTCCGTTGGCAGGTAGGTGGTGGTCTGGCACACGACCGCGAACAGGTCCTCGCGCGGTTCGCCTACGGCTAAACCACCAATGGCATAGCCAGGCAGATCGAACTGCATCAGGGCTTGGGCGCAGTCGCGGCGCAAGTCTGGATAGACACTTCCTTGAACAATGCCAAAGAGCGCTTGGGGGGGGCGGTTGACGCGCTCAGCCGCCAATTCCCGGTGGCGGCTCAGGCAGCGCTCGGCCCAGCGCAATGTCCGCTGCATGGACTCTTGCGCGTAGTCGCGCTCACAGGGATAGGGCGTACATTCGTCGAAAGCCATGATGATGTCGGCACCGAGCCCGTGCTCAATTTCCATGACCTTTTCAGGGGTAAAGAAGTGATGCGAGCCGTCCAAGTGCGATTGGAAGTGCACGCCGTCTGCGGTGACCTCGTTGCGGTCGCTGAGGCTGAAGACCTGAAAGCCGCCGCTGTCGGTGAGGATCGGCTTGGGCCAGTTCATAAAGGAGTGGAGCCCCCCCATCCGATCGATGAGCTGGTGGCCGGGGCGCAAGTAGAGGTGGTAGGCGTTGCCGAGGATGATCTGCGCTTGGGCCGCAGCTAGGTCCTGTTGGTCGAGGGTCTTGACCGTGGCTTGGGTGCCGACGGGCATGAAGACTGGCGTCTCCACCGGGCCGTGCGGCGTGTGGAGGACGCCGGCCCGCGCCCCGGTTGCAGAGTCTTGAGCGACGAGTTCAAAGCGGAAGGCGCTCATGGCAAAAGCTGGGAGACGAGGACGAAGCGAAAGCCGCGTTTCTCTAGCTGCGGCAGCGCGGTCGATAGGGCAATGAGCGTCTCTCTGCGGTTGTGTCCCACGCCGATGGCTTGGCCCGACTGAGCCGCGACCGCGGCGAGTTCCCAGAGCTTATCCCGAATGGTTGGGGCGTCGGCGGTCTCGTCGATAAAGAGGTCGCGATTAAAGGCTCTAATATCCATATCTACAGCTAGTTGATAGGCGACAGATGAGGCCGTGGTGCGGCTGTCGAGGAAGAGCAGGTTGCGGTCCTTTAGCTCGGACAGCACTAGGCGCATAACTCGCTTGTCGGCCGTGGCCTTGGATCCCATGTGGTTGTTGAGCCCGCGGGCGTGGGGCACGCGCTGCAAGGCGCGGCGCACTCGGCGGCGGATTTCCTCGTCGTCAAGGCCCACTAGTATGGCGTTCGCACCGAGTGATACATCGCCTTGAGGTTCCATCGGCAGGTGGACCAACACCTCGTGCCCGTTGGTGCGCATCCGTTCGGCGAGGGCGTGTGCTTGGCTTGCTCTGGGCAAGATAGAAAATGTCAGGGGTTGAGGTATGGCGCAGAAGTGCGTGGCGATGGGGTCGTCGTCGGCGAAGTCGTCGATGACAATGGCAATGTTGCCAGTGCGGCGGCGCTCGGCGACCGGAGCTAGGCTAAAAATGGTCGTCTGCACTTCGCCGAACCCGCAGCGGATTTCGACTTGCCCTCGTCGCTCGCTGGCGCTGAGGACTTGGCCGCCGAGTTGCTGGATAAAGCGCGAGATGCCCAAGTTGGCCTCAGCTAGGGGCAAGTCGGCGGGGACGCCCACCTTGATTTGGTCGAAATACTCTCGGCGGTGCTTGGAATAAAGTGCCGGCCAGATGCCCAAATCGGCCAAGGCGCTGTCGATGCCCGCGTAGAGCGTGTCGGCTAGCTGGCTTGCATTGGCTGCTTGGTAGGGGTCGGGCGCGGGGATTGGCGCGATGACGGGCAGGTCGCTGGTCCGTTCCGGTGCGGGCGCATAGAGCAAGAAGGAGACCGCGCCAGCCAGCAACAAACCCGATAGAGCCAAGTGCCAGCCGGGATGGCGCTGGCGCTTGACCAGGCGTTTTCCCATTGGCTCAGGGCGCGGTTTTCTGCTTTAGTGCCGCCCAGCTAAAGACGTTTGCCAAGTGTTTGCCCGCTCCGCTGCAGTCGCCCGACAAGGCATCGTCCTCCCAGCGGACGACTCTCCACAAGCCGTCGTCTGGATCGCGGCGGAGCTTGTGGGTCATATTCTGATCTACGCGGAAGCCATCTCCATTCTCGTCGAGCAAGAGCATCTGGACCCGACCGTAGAAGACCACCCAGTCTTCGTCTGGGTGGCCGTTGGGGTCATCGGGAAAGGCTTCCGGGTAGTCGGAGCCAAGTTCTGTATAGGGGCGGAGAACCTCAAAGTCGTAGGAAAAATCGCGGTACACGTCGAAGATGCCCGGCTGCGAACCATCGCGGCTGCCGACCATGATCTCCAACTCCTTTTCCAAGCCGTAATGGTACGCCACTTCTCCTAGGCAATCCCATTCGGTAAACAAGAAGTCTTTGTCGAGCAAGCTCTCGTAGAGTTCCTTGTCGCGGGTGCGCATGGCGCGATCGGGGTTGTCGCGGAGGATCTCAGGAGATATGGCGTCGGGAGCGGGTGGGGCCGGCGGCTCTATTTCCGTGCGGTTTTGCGTCGGGGGTGCAAAGGGGTTGCCGCCGCAGGCGCTCAAGGCAAGGAGGGCGCAAATGGTTAAGAGGGCGAGTGATTTCACGGTCGTACCTCCGGGTTGGTGTCGTGCAAAAACTATCCTTTAAGATACAAATCAGAGGGGCAATTATCAAAAAGTCACTGCGAAAAGAGCGCCCGCAACTCCCCCCAAGAAAACTTCGCCGAAGCGCGGTCGCGCTGATCGCGCCACGCCGCGATCGACCACACGGGATTTTCCAGCGTTGGCGTCACTAAGTCGATTTCCACAAAGCCTTTGATGCCGATTGTGTCGAACTCCGGTTCTCCAGAATCTCCCCCGGCTGAGCTGATTATCTCGACGAACTCGGCTTCGTAGGAAAATTTGAAGGTCTCGCGCAGTTGGTCGTCGGAGAGTTCGCGCTCGTCTTTGGACGAGTTGAACCAGCGCACAAAGCGTGCGCTATGAAGCCGCTCCGGTGCGAGAATGAGGCGGGCGAAGTTGCGCTCCTCAGCCGCCCCCCAGACAACGTTGTAGACATCTGGGTATAGCTGCACATCGTCGGGGTCGGGGGTGAAGACAAAGTCCTCGGTGAACTGCTCCATGTACTGTTGGGGGCTGCGGAATTCGGGTTGGGCTTGGAAGATAGATTCGAGATTGCCCAGCACAGACACGGGTTTTGTGCGTTCGCGCAGGAAGAGTTGTCGGCCGCTGGGGCAGTCGGGAAGCTGGGTCGATAGCGGGGTCTTAGGGTCGGGGCGCTCTTCGACCACGTCGGCGCAATGGGGAAAAAGATCGATACTTGTGTCGGGCGCACAGCGACAATCCACTTGTTCGGTGTCGCCTAGGGCGCAGCCAGTTAACAGCGCTGCGAGCAGAAGTAGAAACGAGAGCATGGCGCAGCTAATAGGTGACAAAAGGCACGGGAGCGAAACAGAGGACAAAGACCAGTAGGCAAAGGTAGCCGATGAAGCACCGGCCGCGGCCCAGCGAGATAAAGGGGTCGTAGGGAGCCGGGTGATCCTTGCCAAAAAGCGCGAGAAAAAAGGCTAGTGCGAGCCACCCCGGCCATCCCTGGGGCCACTCCCACAGCAGCGATAGAACCCCGTAAATTCCCAGGACCAACAAAGCCACGTAAGCCGTGCGGGCGATCTGCCGGTGGCGGTGGCCAAAGAGCGCGTACGCAATATGGCCGCCGTCGAGTTGGCCAATGGGAAAGAGGTTGAAAGCCGTAATAAACAGCCCAACCCAACCGGCAAAAGCCACCGGGTCTAAGAGAATTATTTGGTCCGGCCCAATGTCAGGCAAGACGAGAGCGGCGATGCCGGAAAAGAGCAAGGGTGCCCCCAATTCGATGGGGGAAGCGTGAAAGTAATCCGCCGAGACCACGGCCGAGCGCGAGAGCCCGGCAAAGCAGGCCGCGAGGGCGACGACAAAGCCCGCTAGGGGGCCGGCTGCGCCAATGTCGAGAAGGGCGCACTTGTTGGGGATGGGAGAGCGAATTTTGATGACCGCGCCCAAGGTTCCGAGGAAGGAAACATAGGGCAGGGGGAGAAAGTAAGGCAGCGAGGCCCTGACTCCCCAGCGGCGCACAGCAAAGTAATGGCCGAATTCGTGGACTGTGAGAATAAAGAGCAAAGTCGCGGCGAAAGGGAGACCCTCGACGAGGTGAACCAAGGCCGCGATGCTGGTCAGTGGGTCAACGCCTTGCTGCATAGCACCGGCGATCGCAGTCGAAGCAATGGTACATAAAAACAGCAGCATGTGGACCCATAAGCGCGAGGAGTTGGCGTGCTGGGCCGGGAGCGAGGTCGGGATTGATGGGGTTGGCGGCACCACCGGCGACACTGTTTTGCGCCAGAAGTTCAAGGGGTTGCGCTTTCTAGCTGGAGGCTGAGCCAGTGCGCGTCGCCCAAGCCCGAGCCAAAAGGCACATAGGCGTAGTCGATGACCCAGTGCTTGGCCACTAGCCCTAGCCCAGCCGAGAGGCTGTGGTTTTCAGTGGTCTGGTAACCCGTGCGCAGGCGCAAGTGCTCGCTGGCCCGGTACTCGCCGCCCAGATGCAGCGTGAGATCGTTGTCGCGTGCTTTCTGCACTTCGACGGCCACGAGCATGTCTGCACGTCCGGTATAGGCGGCGCCGAAACGAGCTTCTAAGGGCAGGTCAGTCTCCCGTTGGTCGAGGCGGTTCATGCGGCCCAAGTTGCGCACCGTGGCCCCCAAGCGCAAGCGGGCCGCAACATCGTATACCAGCCCGAGGTCGGCGGCTAGGCCGCTGGCGTTTTGAGTAAAAATGGACTGGCGGATGAATTTTAGCTGCAAACCGAGGCGCGTCCGCTCCATCTGGCGGGCGTAGCTCAGGCCGACCGCTCCCTCGTACACGCCGAAGTGCCCCAGCGGCTCAGTTGAGGGGCCGATACGGCGCTCTAGGTTGTCGTCGTGCAACAGTTGGGCGGAAAGCCCCCAGGTACCGCGGCCGCGGGTCTGCGTCAGATGCAGGTGGTTCTGGCGGATATTCTGGATAGAGGCTTGGTGGTTAAAGGCGATGTTGCGCCCACGCGATTGCCGCGCCGCTGGGTTGAGGGCTTGAGAGGCAAACAGGGCAGTCTCCGCGCTGGCCAAGGCCGCAGCGCGGGCCCCGCCACCTTGGCGTAGCGCGGGCAGACCAGCGGCACTAAGGGCTGCTGGCAGCGTCAAAAGTGCGACCAATAGGAGAGCCATCGCTTCTCAGAACGCCAGCGCTAGGCCCACGGTCGTGCGCCCCCCAGCACCGAGGGGATCGGTTGAGTACGCGTATTGGAATTGCAAGGTCTCGCGGTGCATGGGCTGCAAGGTCAGTCCGGCCGAGAGTTGGCCCCCGTCTTCGGTGCCGAGGCGGTGCAGACCGCTGCGTATTACGAGCAGTGAATTTAGCTGCCACTCGGCGCCGAGATTGACGCTCTGTTCTCCGTCAGCACGGAATTCGGCGGCCAACAGCAGGGCGTCCAGAAACTGCTGTGACGCGCCAAAGACGAGCGTGCGCGGCAGGGCATTCTCGGTGGTATTCGATCGCTGGTCGGCGTGGCGCACCTTCCAGGCGAGGTCGGCGCTGAGATTGGATATGCTGGCACCGAGCCAGGTATGCTCGGCCGCGCGGAACTGAATCCCTAAGTCGAAGCCGCTGCCGTTGGCTGTGGCCGTGGGAACTAAGGGCAGGTCGATGCTCTGCTTGAGGACTTTAACGGCTAAACCAACCGCGAAGCGCGACCCAAGAGAGCTACCTATTCCGAAGATAAAAGCGTTCGCTCGGTCCTCGATAGGCCCGGTGTACTGGCCACTAGCCGTGCGGCCCTTGATCCCGCCGACTGTAGCATGCGACCAAGCGAAGCCAAAGCCCACGTCTCCGCGAACGTTGAACGCGATAGCGGCACTACCTTGCCGTCGCCCCAGCGAGAGCGACTGAATGGAGGTCTCTAGGGTTTTGCCCCGCAGGCGAGCAAGGCCGGCTGGATTCCAGTAGGGGGATGACGCATCGTCGGCCGCGGCGACAAAGGCTCCCAGCCCTAGGCCGCGGGCACCCAGCCCTGTTCTGAGAAAGGCGGCCGCAAAATCAGCCCCGTGCGCGGCGGAGGCCGCGAGCAATAGCGCGAAGAGCGTTTTCAATCGAGCACCACCACTCTGCCAAAGGCCCGTTGACCGGTGTTTAAGGCAATGCGGTAAAAGTACGTCCCGTTGGCCACTAGTTGGCCGTCTTGATCGAGGCCGTCCCAAAGGATGCGGTGATCGACGCCGCCGGCAAAGGCCGCGTCCGTTGCAAGGTCGCGGACTAGGCCGCTGGCGAAGTCGTAGATCGCCACGGAGACTTCTGCGTCGAGTGACAGACTAAAGACGATGGTTGTGGTTTCGCGCGAAGGGGCGAAAGGATTGGGTGCTGCGTACGCGAGAGCCGTGCTGTCGGGCACGCCTCCGGTGCTGACGAAGGTCCTGTCGTCGAGCGTGCGCGTGCGGACTAGGTCTCGGATGACGCGCCAAGTGTTTCCTTCATCCTCGGAGCGCCCAAGGCCATGCTCAGCCCCCGCCCAGAGTACATCGCCCACTCCTGCAAGCCCGACGAAGGTGCCGGTCAGGGGCTGTCCATCGACGACTGCTATGGTGTCCCAGACGCGTTCTGAATCGGTCGGCAGAGTTGGGTCTGGGCTGGCTAGCAGCCCTAGGTCGGTGCCGGCCCAAACAAAATTGGGGGTAAAAGCAAAGTCCCAGGCAAAAGTCGGCCCAGTGTGGCCCCAGGTCTGGCCGAGGTCGCGGCTGACGCTGATGGCTTGGGTTTGGCCGGGCGATGGGGTGGTGTTGGTTCCCGCCCAAATGGCGGTGGTGCCGTCTGGTAGGGTTTGGCGTTTGAGTGCGACGACCCAGTTGCCAGCCGGATGGCCTGGAAGGGGCGTACCCTCTTCGTCGAGGCGCACTTTGGCATTTTGCCAATGCTGGCCTCCGTCAAAGGTGAAGGCGATCCCGCTGGAAGTGCCAATCCACACCGTATCCCCGTAAGCTACAACCGCAAAAGTGCGGTGCAGGAATGATTGGCTGGCCAAGCTGTCGGCGGCAGCGTGCAACTGGGCGATGTTACTTGGATCGGCGTTTGTGCTCGCGAGGCTATCGGCCACCATTCGCAAGCTGTCGGCAGCCGTATCGCTGGCGAAAAAGACAATCTCGTCTGCGCCGCCGGGCAAGAAGGGTTCCCAAGTGCGGCCTTGGTCGAGCGAACGCACGGTAGAGCCAGCAAAGAAGGCGGCGTACACGGCCTCTCCGTCGATAGCGATGTCAAAACAAGCATTGAGGATGGTCGTGCCGGGGCTGCGCTCAAAACCGGCCTTAGTGGGGTCGAAGATGAACTCATTGGGAATGTGGTGCCAAGAGTCGCCACCGTCGTGGGAAAAACTCAATCCGGTGCCCGCTTGGTTCACGCCCTGTCCGGTGGTGACCGAATCGACCAAGGTCGCTACCCACACGGTATCGCCGACCGCGTCGAGGGCGCTGATCGCGCCGCGGCCGAGGCCGTTGAGCTCGGTAAAGGTGACCCAGTCTGTGGAGTTGAGGCCGCTGCTTTGCGCCGGATCGAGGCGCGCCACTCCACTCTCGGTGCCGACCCATAGATAGCGCCCGCTCCAGACGATGTCGCCTATTGACGTGCCGAAGAGCCCGCGGATAGGTTCGGATGCTTGGTGAAACCGCTGGGGCCGGAGCGCATGGCCGGGCGATAGATGCAGTGCGAGGACGAGCAGCGAGAAAGGGATGAGGACGGCCTGGCGAAAAAAGAAATTGGTCATCAGGCGAGTATTTTTACTGCGGCTAGGGTTGGGCCACTCAAGCATAGGTAGCGGCCCGCTCGCGCATGGCCTCGATTACTTCGTAGCCGACTCCGTAGTCGCCGATGCGGGTGCCTTCGCTGTCGCCGTGGCTATCGGACCCTCCCGACTTGATTAGGCCGTAGCGGTCGGCGATCTGGTCGTAGTATTCCATTTGCGCTGGCTGGTGGGATGGGTGGAAGACCTCAATGCCGTCGAGTCCGTAGGCGACTAACTGCTCGATAATGGACTCGGGGAGACTGATGCTGGGATGGGCGAGTACTGCTACGCCGCCCGTGCGATGAATGAGGGCGATGAGGTCTTGGGCTGCGGCGTAGGGTTTGGGCCTAAAGGCCGGGCCATGGTCGCCGATGTAGCGGCTGAAGGCTTCGTCCTTGTCGGCCACTAGGCCATTTTTCACCATGGCCGCGGCGATGTGCGGCCGCCCGAGGGGGCTGCCGTTGGCTTGGGAGAGCACGTCGTCGAGGCTGACGGTCAGCCCCATGCTGTTGAGCGCTTTGATGATCGCGATCCCCCGCTGGTGACGGGCTTGAAAAGACTTGGCGAGGGTCGTACCGAGCTGATCGTCTTGATAGTCGATGCAGTAGGCGAGAATGTGTACTTCGCGGTCCCGGATGTGGGCGCTCAGCTCGGTGCCGGGCACCACTTCCATGTGCATACGCTCGCCGGCTGCCGTGGCCTCGGGGACGCCTTGGACCGTATCGTGATCGGTCAAACTCATCGCTTGCAAGCCCGCTTCGCAGGCCTCTTCGACCGCTTCAGTCGGCGTCCGCAATCCGTCGGAGCACAGAGAATGGGTGTGGAGATCGGCTAAATTGTAAGACATAAGGTATTTCTATCCTGTGAGAATACTATTCAAAGTACAGATGAAAAAGAAAGCCTTTTGCTGTGCTCAATCAAGCCCTATGCCTCCGCCTCGCACCGCGCGTCTTGCTACATGGGACTGTTGGAAAGCTCGAGTAGTAGCTCGCCAGCGTGGGTTCGCACTTTATCGAGAGCTTGGTCCCTGAGCTGGCGCACTCGCTCGCGCGTGAGGCCCAACTGCATGCCGATTTGCTCCAGAGTCTGGGGGTCTTGGTCGTCGAGGCCGAAATAGGCGCGGACGACTAGGCGCTCGCGCCGGTCGAGTACGTCGAGGCACGCATGCAAGGTATGAGCAAGCGCGGCGCGCTCATAGCAATCGGCCGGATCGGGGGTGCGAGCCGCAAAAGTGGCCATTAGTGGCTCCCGTTCATCGGGTAGGGTTGGCACGTCCATAGAGATATCGGGTTGGGCCATGTAAAGGGCATTGTGCGTCCGCTCCAGCGATAATTTGGCACTGTTGGCGATTTCCTCCGGGGTGGGATCGCGTCCCAGTTTTTGGGCGAGGATACTCGTCCATCGCTCGACCTTTTGCAGATCATTGACCCGGCTCAGCGGCGGGCGGGCAATTTTGCCGTGTTCGGCTAGGGCACGGAGAATGGCTTGGCGAATCCACCACACCGCATAGGTGATGAACTTAAAGCCGCGAGTTTCGTCGAAGCGTTGGACGGCTTCCATCAGCCCGAGGTTGCCCTCGGAAATAAGCTCCATAAAGGAAAGCCCGCGCCCGTGGTACCCCCGGGCGATGCGGACGACAAAGCGCAAGTTGGCTTCGACCATCTGGTGCATGGCCTGCTCGTCGCCGGCGTGCGCTCTGTGTACCAGCTCGATCTCTCGTTGGCGGCTCAGCGGCTGAAAGTGCTGAATGTCGCGCCAGTAGGACTCGGATAGATCTAGCGAATTGAGGCTGCTTTTTCCCATAAAAGTACAAAAGACGAAAAGAGAAAAATACCGGTTCTTAAGTAGGACGGCTGAGGAAGAGCGCGGTTCCAGCCCGGAGTCAGGCTAGGGGGAGCAGTGCGTGGAAGCGGTCGTAGGCCGCGTCCCAAGCGGCGGTTTGTTCCGGCTCGTACACAACGGGCGCGAAGGAGTGGCGCACGACTTGGCGGATTTCGGCCAGTGAGGACATCTGGCCTAGGCCGATGAGTTGGAGCATTAAATTGCCGATAGCCGTAGCTTCGAGCGGTCCAGCGATGACCGGACGACCAGTAGCTGAGGCGGTAAACTGGCAGAGCAGACGGTTTTGGATCCCACCGCCGACTATGTGAATGCATTCGAGGCGGCGGCCGAGAATGGTTTCTAGCGCGTCGAGTACGTAGCGGTACTTGAACGCCAGGCTTTCGAGGGCCACGCGCGCGACTTGCCCCTCGTCGGCGGGAATGGCTTGGCCCGTCTCTTGGCAATAGGTGCGAATTCTGGCGGGCATGTCGCCCGGCGCGAGAAAGCACTCGGCGTCTGGATCGACGAAAGCGGTAAAGGGGGCAGCGCTTTGGGCCATGGCCGTCAGTTCATCGTAGGAAAAGGCGCGTCCCTCGCGCTGCCACGCGCGCCGGCATTCCTGTATTAGCCACAGTCCCATGATGTTTTTGAGGAAGCGGTAGGTCGGCCCGACGCCCCCTTCGTTGGTGAAATTGTACTGGAATGCCTGATTGTTGATGAGCGGTAGGTCGAGCTCGACGCCCATCAGCGACCAAGTTCCCGAGCTGATATAGGCGTAGTCGCGGACTTCGGCGGGTACCGCGGCCACAGCCGCGCCCGTGTCGTGAGTAGCTGGAGCGATGACCGGGACTGGGCCAAGCCCTGTTTCAGCAGCAATAGAAGGCAGGAGCGAGCCTAGGCGGGTTCCGGGCTGGACGATCTGGGGCAGAAAATGGGTCGGCAGCCCCAATCCCTCTAGAAGTTCGATCGACCAAGTGCCTTGGCGCGGGTCGTAGAACTGGGTGGTAGTGGCGTTGGAAAACTCGCAGGTCTTGGTACCGGTAAAGTAAAAATTGAAAAGGTCGGCCATCATCAGGAAGGTCTGTGCCCATTCCAGCAAGGGCGAGTCGCGCAGCGAAAGCAGTTGATACAAAGTATTGAGCTGCAAAAACTGCACGCCGGTGCGCGCAAAAATTTCCTCGCGCGGCACCCGGGCAAAGGCTTCCTCTAACATGCCGTCGGTGCGCGGGTCGCGGTAGTTGCGCGGATTGTCCAAGAGCACGTCCCCAGGCCCGAGGAGGGCGAAATCGACGCCCCAGGTATCGACGCCAATCGCATCGAGTTCCTTGCCGTGTGTGTGGGCAAACAGGCCGAGGGCCTGTTTCATTTCGGCGAAGAGACGCAAAGGGTCCCAGTAGAGACGGTCGAAGACTTGCACCGGACCGTTTGCAAAGCGGTGCAGTTCTTCTAGCGCTAGGCGTTCGCCATCGAAATGTCCGACGATGGCGCGGCCGCTTTCGGCACCTAGATCGAAGGCGAGCAGCTTGCTCATAGGTAATTGAGACCGAGTTCGGAAACCAGTTCGCGCGTGTCGTTGTCGAGGAGGGCGCAGATCAGGGCAATGCCCAACTCGCGCTCCATGGCCGCGGCATATGCGGTGTGTTCGTCGCGAAAGTTGATTCGCTGGAAGCCGAGAACGGCCTTTTTGAAATCCTCGCGCCGCTCGTAGAGGACAATCTGGGCGATGGGCGCATTGGCGAGTGCCTCGGAGACAAAGGATACGCCGAAAATTTCCTCCAAGGCGTTTCTGAGCTGGCGATGCAGCATTAGAAGGGATAGACCTCGTCGAGCCGGCGCTTGAGCGCACTACCGCGCTGCTCGCCGTCGTCTTCAATCACGTACTGGACGATGGGCGCGCGCCGCCAGTAGCTCAACATGGTCTCAAAGTTGAGGGAGGGCTGGTGAAACTCCAAGCGGAAGACCAAAAAGGCGCGGAGCAAGTTTTTGACCATAGCTCTCTAATTAGTTGAGGTACTCCGCAATCCGCTCTTCAATGCGCTGCAAGACGGGCGTTGCGCCGAGTTCGGCGTCGAAGTCTGTGCCTGTAACCCGTTGGAAAAGGTCGATATAGCGCTCGGCAACTTGGATGCGAATCTCGTCGTCGAGTTCGGGAATATTGTCGTCGGAAATGCCCTTGTCGCGGAGCCAGAGGCGCAAGAATTCCTTGTCGAGGCTTTCGGGCTCCTCGCCGCGAGCGTGGCGTTCTGCGTAGGTGTCGCTGATCCAGAAGCGCGACGAGTCGGGCGTGTGGATCTCGTCGGCGAGCGTGATGCGCCCGTCCGCGTCTAGCCCCATTTCGTATTTGGTATCGACGAGGATTAACCCTTGCTTGGCCGCTAGCTCTTCGCCGCGCGCAAAGAGCGCGAAGGCGATATCCTCGACTTGGTTCCAAGTGTCTTCTGGCACTAGGCCTTGGGCGATGATCTCGTCGCGCGAAATCAGCTCGTCGTGGACTTCGTCCTTGGTAGTTGGCGTTATAATCGCCTCGTCGAAGGGCTGGTTTTTGACCATGCCGTCAGGCAACGTGTGCCCGCAATAGTGGCGCACGCCGCTGTTGTAATGGGTCCAGATAGCAGTGTCCGAACTGCCCGTCAGATACTTGCGCACCACCACCTCGACAGGCAGGATGTCCAGTTCGCGGGCAATGGTGACGTTGGCGTCGGGCACTGAGATGATCTGATTGGGGGCGATGTCTTGGGTCTGCTCAAACCAGTACTGGGCAATGCGGTTGAGCACTTGGCCCTTGAGGGGAATGGTGCCGAGCACGTGGTCGAACGCGCTTTGGCGATCCGTAGTGATCAGCACGCGATGGTTTTCGAGCAAGTACATATCGCGCACCTTGCCGCGCTTATAGCGCGACTCCCACTGGGGGAATTTGGCCTCCAGCAGACAGTTGTCGAGCTGGGATTGGATCTGTTGGCGAGTTACCATAGAATAGATGTCCTCAAGTAAGAGAGTAGGATGCGAAAAAATTGATATTATGAGCGCGTATAAGCCCCGTCAATAGGGTCCGGCGGAGCGCGCGCTTGATTTTCGCTTCTCTGCGGCGTATTTTGAGGCCGACGGAACAGACAATCTCACCCCTACAAAGGGAGGTCTATATGTCGAGGAAACTGGCTGCGTTGGCACTAGCAGTGGGTCTGGTCGCCTGTGGTGGCGAGGAGGCGGAGCGACAGATTCTGCTCGATTACGTCCAGCAGATGCAGAAACTAGACGGCAAAAACAGGCAGATCGTCGAAACCATTGAGCATCTGAGAAAACCGCTTTCTGAGATTTCTGAGCAAGACTTAGTCAAGGCGCGCCAACTTATCAACGACTATGTCTCAGAGTTGCAAGGGCTCGTGCCAGACGATCTGGACTATAAAGAATTGCGCTTGGCCCACAATCTCTATGTTGCGAAGGTAGCGGAAGCGATTCCACTGTCTGGAGACCAGGGCCGAGAGTTGCGGCGCGAAAAGAGCAACGTCGATATCGGCGTACGCCACATCGAGAGGCTGACCGTTCGACATTATAAAGTCGTCGACATCTTGTGGTTGCAGCGGAAGATCACCGATCCCTATCCCCTCATATGGCCCTCTAGTTAGACTATAAATATCAGCGCGAGAAAAGCCCTTAGCCGCCATGCGGCCGGGGGCTTTTTGCGTTCTATGACACCCGATGAAACCAACGTTGGCCGCTGGAGAGCAAACCGGTGTAGAGGAAGCCGGCGTGGAACAGCAGCAGGAAGGGCATCCCCAAGTAGAGGCCAGTCTCATAGGCGTAGTAGAGGGCAAAGACAAAGTAGAGCGCCATGCCCAGTTCACCCAAAGATAGCAGCGGCCAGCGGCTTAGGTACTTGCGCCGCTGGCCTTGTTTACGGCCCCGATGCTGAGGCTGGACGGCTCGGCGTCCGGTAAGCCCGTATTTGGGAGTGCGGAGAAAAGCGGTTTGATAACCGACGAGCCCCTCTATTACCGCTCGGGTGTTGTTGATGCAGAGACTCATGCCAATGGCCATCAGCATGGGCAAGTACTTGATCTGTCGTCGCCAATCTGGATAGAGCACGCGCTGGGAGGTAATGTAGAAGCCGGAAATGGCCATGGTAGCAAAAGAAAACAGCGGCAGGTCGATGATAAAGAACCGCTCCCAGCCGAGTTGCGAGCGAATGGAAAGCACCGGAATGGTCAACAGGGCCATCAAGAACATCATGATGTAGCAGAGGTTGGCCGTCAGATGGAAGGTGGCCTCGACCTTGACTTTGGCTGGTAGCGCAGAGCGCCAGATCCGCGGCAGCACCTTCTTGGCCGTCTGGACCGCGCCCTTGGTCCAGCGGTGCTGTTGCGACTTGAAGGCATTGATTTCGATGGGGATCTCGCCGGGCACTTCAATTTCGGGCAGATAGAGAAACTGCCAGCCTGCCAGTTGGGCGCGGTAGCTCAAATCGAGGTCTTCGGTGAGTGTGTCGTGCTGCCAGCCACCGGCGTCGTAGATGGCCTTTTTGCGCCAGATCCCCCCAGTGCCGTTGAAGTTGAAGAAGCGACCCGAGCGGTTGCGGGCCGTGTGCTCGACGACGAAGTGGCCGTCGAGAAAGATCGACTGGATGCGCGTCAGGAGCGAGTAGGAGCGGTTGAGGTGTCCCCAACGCATCTGCACCATGCCGATGGAATCGTCGGTAAAGTAGTGAATAGCTCGCTGTAGGATGTCGGGAGTGGGCACGAAATCGGCGTCGAGCACCAACACAAATTCGCCTTGGGCGCGCTCTAGCCCCGCAGCCAAGGCCCCGGCCTTAAAGCCGTGGCGATTGGTGCGGCCGAGGTACTCGATATCCAGCCCTTGGGCTGCCAGCCGCGCGACCCCTTTTCGCGCCTTGTCGCGGGTTTCGTCCTGCGAGTCGTCGAGGACTTGGATTTGCAGGCGGTCGCGGGGATAGTCGATCTGGCCCACGGCCTCTAGCAGGCGCTCGACCACGTGATATTCATTGTAGAGCGGCAGCTGGATCGTGACGAAGGGTAACTCGGCAAAGCGGTCAGGCTGGGGAACTGGGGTTGGGTGGTGTCGATAAAACAGGCGCAGTAGCTGGTAGCGGTGGAGGCCGTAAACTCCCAGAACGGCGATGATGATGCTGTACGACACCAGACAGAGTACTTCCCAGAAGCTCATATCGCTTCCCACGCTTAGGCATTGAGGCGGCCGTGGCAGCGCTTGTACTTCTTGCCGCTGCCGCAGGGACAGGGGGCGTTGCGCCCGACCTTGGGCTGGGCGCGGACGACCGGCTGGCGCACGGCTTGGCCCTCGCTGCTGCCGCCGCCTGAGCCGCGCAGTTGCGTGGGCTGGCCGGGTACGCCCGTTGGGGCTGGCTCGACGCCGCGAAAGCCCATGTTGGTAGCGTCTTGGTGAACCGCGTTGATGCGACTTGGCCGCCGCGCCGGCTCCAAAGCCTCGGTCCCGATGTCGATGCGTAGCTGGAAGAGGTTGCGCAGCGTCTCTTGGGCAATGCGGCCGATTAGGCTCTCAAACATGTCGTAGGCCCCCCGCTTGTATTCTATGAGGGGGTTTTTCCCGCCGACGCCAACAAAGCCGATCCCATCCCTGAGTTCGTCGATTTCGTGGAGGTGTTCCTGCCAGCAAGTGTCGATGGTGCGCAGGGAGATGCCCTTTTCGACTTCGCGGAAAATCTCCTCGCCAACGACGTCAATGCGGCGCTGGTAGGCTTCGCGCACAGTGGTGAGCAGCTGCTCGCGCAGACTATCGATGCTGACGCGGGCGCGCTCGTCTTCGGGGATGGAATAGCCCAAAAAGAAGGTGCTGCCAAACTCGGTTTGCAGGCCCTCCCAATCCCACTCCTGTGCTAGGTCGTCTGCATCGACGTGCAAGGCCAAGATGCCATCGACGCTTTCTTCGATCATTTCCGCGATTTGCTCGCGGGCGCTTTCTTGCTCTAGCAGATCGCGGCGGCGGTTGTAGATGACTTGGCGCTGCTGATTCATGACGTCGTCGTATTCCAGCACGTGCTTGCGCATCTCGAAGTTGCGGGCCTCGACCTTTTTTTGCGCCCGCTCAATTGACCGCGTGACCATGCCAGCCTCGATGACCTCGCCCTCTTCGGCCCCGAGCTTATCCATGACAGAGGCGATGCGCTCCGAGCCGAACAGCCGCATCAGGTCGTCTTCGAGACAGAGATAGAAGCGCGAGGAACCGGGGTCGCCTTGGCGTCCCGCGCGACCGCGCAACTGGCGATCGATGCGCCGCGCTTCGTGGCGCTCGGTGCCGATGACCTGTAGGCCACTGGGGTTTTCATGCAGATGCTGGCGCAAGCCTTGGCCGGAAGGCAGCTTGTCGTCGAGGGTGAGTTCGGACTCGACGGTCTGACGGTCGAGGTGGACGACCTTGGGTGCCAGCTTAATGTCCGTGCCGCGCCCAGCCATATTGGTGGCGATCGTAACCGCGCCGACTTGGCCTGCTTCGGCGACGATTTGAGCCTCTTTGTCGTTGTGGCGGGCGTTGAGTAGCTGATGCTTGATGCCGCGCCGGCTGAGCATCCGACTGAGTAGCTCGGAGCCTTCGACCGAGATGGTGCCGACCAGCACCGGCAGTCCGAGCTGATGCAGGCGGTCGATTTCCTCGATGATCGCGTTGTATTTCTCGCGCTTGGTGCGGAATATCTGGTCCTCTTGGTCGAAGCGGCGAATCGGGCGGTTGGTGGGGATGACGGACACGTCGAGCTTGTAGATCTCCCACAGTTCGCTGGCCTCGGTCTCGGCCGTACCGGTCATGCCGGCCAGCTTCTGGTACATGCGGAAGAGATTCTGGACGGTTATGGAGGCTACGGTGCGGGTTTCGTGCTCTAGCTTCACCCCCTCTTTGGCCTCTAGTGCTTGATGTAGGCCGTCGGCAAAGCGCCGGCCGGGCTGCGGTCGGCCCGTGGCTTCATCGACGATGACCACCCGCCCGTCTTCGGAGACGAGGTACTGCACATCCTTCTCAAAGAGGGTATAGGCTTTCATCAGTTGGTTGACGTTGTGTACCGCTTGGCTTTTCTCGGCGTAATCGCGGTGTGCCTCTTCCTCCTTGCGGGCCTTGTCCTCGGCGCTCAGGTCTGGGTCGTTGCGGATCTCATCAACCTCAATGCTGATGTCGGGCAGCACGAAGAGGGCCTGCTCATTGGGTGAAAGCAAGTCGCGCCCCTTTTCGGTTAGGTCGATGGTGTTGCCCTTTTCATCGACGACGAAGTAGAGGTCCTCATCAAGCTCGTTGAGGCGCTTGTCGCGCATGTAGTCGGCCTCGATCCGGTTGATCAGCCGCTTGACGCCTTCCTCCTGCAGAATTTTGGCCAGTCGGCGATTGGTCGGAGCGCCGCGGGTGGCCTTGAGCAGTGCAATCCCGGTGTCGTAGTCGTAGTCGCCTGTTTCCTTGCCCGCCTGCTCGGCCCCGGCGATGATTTTGTTGACCAAGTTGGTTTGGGCTCTCATCAGCCGCTCCACGAGAGGGCGCATCTCTTTGTATTGATTGGTGGAGTCGGGGACGGCCCCGGAGAGGATGAGCGGGGTCCGCGCCTCGTCGATGAGGATCGAGTCGGCTTCATCGACGATGGCGTAGTTGAATTCGCGCTGCATCAGGTCTTCGAGCAGTACGGCGGTGTTGTCGCGGAGGTAATCAAAGCCGACCTGGCTGTGATTGGCGTACACAATATCGGCGTTGTACGCGGTTTTGTGGTCGGTCCGCTTCCAGCGGAATTCCTCGGGTACGCCCTCGGGTGCTTGGAGCAGAAATGCCTCGGCACCGGTCTGAAACACGTCTTGGATGATGCCCACGGACATCCCCAAGAAATTGTAGATCGGCCCCATCCACATGGCGTCGCGCCGAGCGAGGTATTCGTTGTGAGTAACTAGGTGGACGCCGCGTTGGGGGATGGCGTTGAGGAAGAGAGGCATCGTCGCCACTAGAGTCTTGCCCTCACCGGTAGCCATTTCGGCGATTTTGCCTTGGTGCAGCGAGATGCCGCCGAAAATCTGCACGTCGTAGGGCACCATGTCCCACTCCACGGACTCGCCAGCGCGGTCCCACGTGCGGCCCAAGAGTCGGCGGCAGGTCTCGACGACCATGGCGAAAGCTTCGGGCATGATTTCTTCGAGAAAGGCCGCCTCCACGTCGCGGATGGCGTTGTCTAGCTCTCCGTACCGGTCGTTGAGCCGCTCGCGCTCTTCAGGTTCTAGATCGCCGCGCAGGCGCTCTTCGATGGCTTCGAGCTGCTGGCGGCTGTCTGCGTTGCGCGCCTGTAGGTCTTGGCGGAAGGTCGCGGTTTTGGCTTGGAGCTGAGCGTCGCTCAGGGCTTGGTACGAAGCCGCTAGCTGGGTGATCTGGCTCACTTGTGGCTGAGTTCGTTTGAACTGGCGCGTCGCCTGCGAGCCGAAGAGATTTTTTACGAGCGAGTTGAGCATACTAAATCCTCTTAAAGCTTAGGGCCACATATGGGTGGACTGACGCCGAGTACTGCGTCGCGGGCCTCTACACATATTCAACCTCAGACGCTGAGTCCCTTCTGGCGCACGACGCCGTCGAGGACGCCATTGACGAATGCATAGGACTTATCGGTGCTGTAGGACTTGGCTAGTTCGACAGCTTCAAAGATGGAGACTCGGACTGGAATTTCCTCAATAAAGAGCATTTCGGCCAAGGCCAAGCGCAAGATTAAGCGATCGATGCGGGCGATGCGTTCCCAGCGCCAGTGCTGGACCCGGGCCGCTGCCAGTTCGTCCAGTTCGTCCGCGTGCTCGGCTGCGTGCTGCAAGAGTTCAGCCGCAAAGGATTGCACCTCTGGCGCGAGGCCAAAGCGCGCACAAAGCTGATCCAAGGCACCGAGTGAGTCGGTTGCCGCACTCTGCCCCCAGTACAGGGCTTGCAAGGCCACTTCGCGGGCGCCGTGGCGGTTGTTGGGAGGTGCCTCGTCGGCAGAAGTCCCATCGCCAAAAAAATCGTCCTCGCCGCTCATCCTAACTCGGCCATTAAGCTGGCCATTTCAACCGCGTTGAGGGCAGCGTCCCAGCCGCGATTGCCGGCCTTGACGCCCGCGCGCTGCACGGCCTGCTCGACCGTGTCGGCAGTGATGACGCCAAAGATCACCGGGGTGCCGCTGTCGAGACCGACGCGGGCAATGCCCTTGGCCGACTCGGCAGCCACGTAGTCGAAGTGGGGCGTATCGCTGCGGACGATAGCTCCCAAGCAGATGACGACGTCAAAGCGACCCGTGCCGACTAGTTTTTTGGCGGCAATAGGCAATTCAAAGGCTCCGGGA
>MKWU01002337.1_pt1 | contig 28878 bp, 20 predicted proteins | sample 809101 | NCBI WGS metagenome assembly MKWU01 (sample SAMN05860141, study PRJNA318959) | sponge metagenome | host: Aplysina aerophoba | place: Slovenia: Piran, Adriatic Sea, Gulf of Piran | collected 2013-05-07 | reverse complement strand
GCCTTCGCCGCTTACATCCCGCGTGATCGAACGATTGACGGACTTTCGAGCAATCTTGTCCAGTTCGTCGATGTAGATAATGCCTTGTTCGGCTCTTTCGACATTGTTGTCGGCCGCCAGCACCAGTTTCTGGATGATGCTTTCCACGTCCTCGCCCACATAGCCGGCTTCAGTCAGCGTCGTGGCGTCCGCCATTGCGAATGGAACGTCGAGAATGCGCGCCAGCGTCCTAGCCAGAAGAGTCTTGCCGCTTCCGGTTGGCCCAATCAGGAGAACATTCGACTTTCCCAACTCAACCGATGCTCCCGCCGCTGGATTGTTGAGTTTCTTGTAGTGGTTGTAGACCGCGACGGACAACACTTTCTTGGCGTTGGTCTGACCGATGACCCACTGGTTCAGCACACGGTAGATCTCCTTTGGAGGCGCCGTCTCGCCGTTTTCATGCAAGCTGGAAAATGCAGTTTCCTGGCGAATGATCTCGACCGACAGCTCGACGCACTCATCGCACATGTAGGCATTCTGCCCGGCGATCAGCTTTCGCACCTCGTTCTGGCTGCGATTGCAAAACGAACAAAAGAGGTTTTTTTGATCCTTGTCTTCCATGTCAACCATTGCCGTCTTCCAGTTGAATGCCTGATGCCGCAGACCAACCGTCGTGGTCGCGGATCAGCGGGTTTGTCCGTTGGCGCACTCGTCAGCGAAAGCCGTCGGCCTCCGTTTCAGCCGCCGTTTCGGCTGGTCACAATCTTGTCGATTATGCCCCAGTCCAATGCCTCTTCCGGTTCCATGTGACGGTCGCCGCCACGAACCGCTTCCCTCACTTCGTCAAACTCGTGTCCGGTATGATCCACCAGGATTTTGTACAGGGCCTCTTCGCGGCGCTTCATGTAGTCATAGTGAATGGTCACGTCGCTGAAACGCCCGCGATAGCCACCGAACGATTGGTGAATCATGATGGCGCAATTGGGTAGAGAATACCTGCGTCCTTTGGCGCCGCCGGCGAGAAGCAGAGCTCCCATAGAGGCAGCCTGGCCAAATGCCAGCGTGGACACGGGCGGCGACACATACTGCATGGCATCGTAAATCGCCAGACCAGCGTTGGCCTCGCCTCCAGGGCTGTTGATGTAGACGGAAATCTCCTTCTTGGGATCCTCGGACTCCAGAAACAACAGCTGAGCCACAGCCAATGTCGAAACCGTTTCATCGATTTCACCGCAGACAAAAACAATGCGCTCCTTCAGCAACCGGGAGTAAATGTCATAGCGACGTTCACCGCGCGGAGTGTATTCGTCGACGGTTGGAATGATTCTGCTCATTGGCCGACTGCCCGCTGCCCGACCGCCTCATCCGGCCTGCCCGGTCTGTCTTCGGCCGCTTCCTCAGGCGCTTCCTCGCCTGATTCCCTCAATGCATTTTGCGCGCTGAGGGCGACTTTCTTGACTTTGCTGACTTGCCACTCGATGCGCGCGCCTTCGGCCTTGCTGACCAGTTCGCGGAACGAGACAGGATGTTCAGCCTTGGGCAGTTCAGCGAGCAAAGACTGAAGCAGCCTTCTCCTTCGAAGGAAGTGCTCGTACATATCCCTGTCAGCCTCGAATTCCTCCGTGAATTCGGGAAGGGAAACATCTTCGAAGAATTGCTGATGTCGCTTTAGCCAAAACGTCTTAACTTCCTCTTCGTGCACCTTTATTCCCTTCCGGTCGGCGACAGTTTTCACGTACATGTTCAAACGCAGATCGTACTCCAACCCGGCCTTGAGCAACTCAGGGTGCTCGCCTGCAATGTCTATCTGTTCCTCCTCGTCGAAGGCATCCACTGCGCTGGCTCGACTTTCAAGTTCCTCTTCAACGATCTCCGCCACCATCCTTTGAGGCAACTGGAATTCCAACTGACTTGCGATGGCATGCTGGATCTGGTCCCGCATCAGGGTAACGGCCTGAATTTCGAACTCGTTTGACTTTCGGCTCAGCAGTCTTGTGTTCAGCTCCAGCTCGTTTCTGCAATCAAACGATTTGGCCAGATCGTCGTCAATTGTCGCAGGCACAGGCTTTAGCACTTCGCGCACGGGTCCGTAAACATGCAGGGAATCCGATGGCGGGTCTTCAATCCGGCCCGACCCGGCCACTGCCCTGTGGAAGCTGATCTCGTCCCCGGCAACGCTTCCCACCAAGTGTTCGGTGGTGTGGCCAAAGTCATCCGGATTGTCGGTCAGCAGCACTTCGAGGCTGGACATGTCCATTCCGTCAAAAACCGTGCCCGGCAGTTCAGTCTTGGCGACAACCTTGAGCGTGTCGCCCAGTTCGGCAGCGTATTCCTCGGGTTGCCTCTCCATAGTTGCAACGCTCATCGCGAATTCAGAACGAACTTCGTCCAGCAGCTCGTTGTAGTCACGCGGCACGTACCTGGTCAAGATCAGGTCGCCTAGATCCACCTCCTCAATCTCTGGAAGCAGTTCGAACGTAATTCGACATTTCATCGGTTCCGTCCGTGTTGGTTCCTGGAGAATCTCAATGTTGGGAGCCAGGGAAGATTGGTTGGCTTCAATTTCGCTCAACAAGTCCTTTGCCGATTCTTCCAGCATGTCCAGCGCGTGGTCGCGGCGCATGTCGTCGGTGACGCGCGCCCGCAGCAGATGCATTGGAGCCCGGCCCTTTCGAAAACCAGGAACGTTGGCTCGAGTCTGATACCCGGTGAGCCACTTGGCGATCTTGTTTTCAACTTCCTCGCAAGGGACAGTGAGGACGTACTCTCGCAGAAGGCCATCGCTCCTGATCTCTTCGACTATCACCTTTGACGAATTCTCGCTTCCGCTGGATTGCTGTCGCATGGTAACCACTTTCTTACAGAGCATTGGTGCGGGTGAAGGGATTTGAACCCCCATGCCTTGCGGCGCCAGATCCTAAATCTGGTGCGTCTACCGGATTCCGCCACACCCGCCCAATCACTAACGCTTCAGCATCCGATCTCTCGGAATTCGTGCCGAATGCCCGAATTCACCGAAACCGGCAGCTCCGCAACCGACCGCCGGCACTGTCAAAATGCCGTGGTTCTTCTAAGCATTGCAGTAGCCTAGATAGTATTCCGAAGCGACAACTGCAAGCTGCAGATCCTTCCCGGCATCCGGAACGCGGCTGTTCGCGACCGATGCGGTCACGCCGCGGCCTTGCAGCTTTCCCCCATGGCCCGCAGTGACAGTCGACCCAAAATGCGTCCCGCAGCCCTGGGCAAATCCTCCGCGATGAGGCCGGGGCCCACGTCAACCGCGCTTGCCGCATGAAGCAGAGCGGCCAGGCGGCAGGCCTCGAACGGACGCATGTTTCGAGCCATCAAGCCCGAGATCAAGCCTGACAGCACGTCGCCGGCGCCTGCTGTGGCCAGCTGGGCGGCCGCTGGTTCGTCGACGGACGAACAGATGCAGGTCTTGCCGCTCGGATCGGCAATCACCGTGTCGTGACCCTTCAACAGAACTGTGCAATTGCTTCTACGGCTTGCCCGGACCGTCGCCTCAACCTTGGACATTTGTTCAGAAGCGGCCAGTTTCCTCCCCAGGTCTGGGAACAGCCGCCTGAACTCTCCGTGATGCGGTGTCAGAACCGTTCGTTCGTGGACTTTGGAAAGCAGGTCGTCTGCGCGCCTCTCAAAGGATGTGAGCGCGTCGGCGTCAAGCACGACGCCAAGGTCGGTTGCAAGCGCAATCCTGATCAGGCGGCGTGTGTTCACGTTGACGCCGATTCCCGGGCCGATGCACATTGCATCGATTCGGCGACCGCCGATTGCGGCAGCCAGTTCATGTGGTGTCCCGACGCGGGCGATCATGATCGCATTCAGCTGCGCGGCGTTTTCCACAATTGCCTCGGCAGGAACGCCAACTGTGACAAGACCAGCGCCAACCCGCAGCGCGGCGCGGGCTGCAAGGCGCGCCGCGCCCCCTCTCCCGCTCCCGCCTGCGAGCACGAGCACGTGGCCGTGATCGTACTTGTGCTGGCCGGCCTTCTTGACCGGCACTTGCAGCGTGCGGAGATCGGACAGCGTGTACGCGTGCAGTTCCGAATTCCATTGTTGCCTGATTCGCTTGAATTCCGCTTCGAGTCCGATCGACACGACTTCAAGCCTGCCAGCCATTGTTGCGCCGTCACCAAGGAAATGTCCGGGCTTCGCGCAATGAAATGCAACTGTCATGCATGCGGGAGGCAGCGAACTTCCAGCCGGCAGCAGCGCCCGTCCCGTTCCGGCGTGAATGCCTGAGCGAATGTCGATGGCAATCGTGCTTGCGGATGCGGGCACTCTGGACAGAGCGGCAACCAGGTCCGGTCGAAGGGGCCTGCTCAATCCGATGCCAAACAGTGCATCGACGACAATGTCATTGCGCGAAACTTCGGTCGGCGCAAGTTCGCACAGCTCGCCAACCGGTCCGCAGGCCAGCCATTTCTGCCGCATGCTTTCGGCAGCTGCGGACAGCCTCGAAGAATCTCCGTAGCTGTAAACCCGCACAGGGTATCCGTTTTCGCGCAACAGTCGCGCCACCACATAGCCATCTCCGCCATTGTTTCCTGGTCCGCAAAGGACATGGATTCCCGGCGGCGTGCTGCATGAACTTTTCGAAACCCAATTCAGGATGGAGACGGTGGCAGCCTTGCCGGCAGTCTCCATCAACGCGTGTTGCTGCCTGTCCCCACTGGCAAACCGCTCGCCCTCTATCTGATTGACTTGACTTGCGGTCAATATCGTGAACATTGTCGCCCCCGCTTCGCCCAATTCTGCAAAGCACCGTTTCTCCGACCGGCAACACCGGGCGGAATCGAAGCCATGCGCGCGCTCATGAGGATATCCTGGAGGGATCAATGAAGAAAGTTGAGGCAATAATCAAGCCGTTCAAGCTTGACGAGGTGAAGGAGGCCCTGCAGGAGGTAGGCGTTCAGGGCCTGTCGGTTACCGAAGTCAAGGGATTCGGGCGCCAAAAGGGTCATACGGAATTGTACCGAGGCGCCGAGTATGTCGTCGACTTCCTGCCGAAGGTGAAGATCGAGGCGGTCCTGTCCGACAATCTGCTCGAGGACGCCGTGGACGCCATTACAAATGCCGCCCGAACGGACAAGATAGGAGACGGCAAGATATTCATTTCGTCGGTTGAGCAGGCGATTCGTATCAGAACCGGCGAAGAGGGCGACATCGCACTTTAGCCGTGTTTCGAGGGACCTGGCGCTGGTCAGGTCGAGCCCATTGACATCACAACAAGTTTGATTTGGAGCAGGTATGGAAAACGCAACTGAAGCACTCTTCAGAACCCTTGCCAACGAGGAGGCAAGCGAAAGAGTGGAATATGTGGATTTGAGATTCACCGACCCAAGGGGCAAACTGCAGCACGTTACGGTTTCGGCCGACACCTTCGACGAGGATTTCCTGCAGGAAGGCATGATGTTCGACGGTTCGTCGATCGCCGGCTGGAAGTCGATTGAGGTGTCAGACATGAAATTGATGCCCGACCCCAAGTCCGCCTATGTTGATCCGTTCTATTCGGAACGCACGCTCTGCCTCCACTGCTCGGTTGTCGAGCCGGACACGGGCGAGCCCTATGAACGGGACCCAAGGAGCACCGCCGAGAAGGCGGAGACCTACCTTGCCTACTGCGGAATCGGCGACAAGGCCTATTTTGGGCCCGAGGCCGAATTCTTCATTTTCGACGACGTGCGGTACTCGAACGAAATGAACTGTGTGGCGTTCGAGGTGGACGCCATGGATTCGCCATGGAACACCAACACAGTCTATCCGACAGGAAACACCGGCCATCGTCCGGGCGTCAAGGGAGGATACTTCCCGGTGAATCCGGTTGACGCCTGTCAGGACATTCGCTCCGAAATGCTCACGACGATGAAGGGAATGGGCATGCGGGTCGACAAGCATCACCATGAGGTGGCGGCCAGTCAGCACGAGCTAGGCTTGATTTTTTCGTCGCTTACCGACCAGGCCGATCAACTGCAGAAATACAAGTACGTCGTGCAAAACGTAGCCCACTACTATGGCAAGACGGCAACCTTCATGCCCAAGCCGATTGCCGGAGACAATGGCACGGGCATGCACGTCAACATGTCCATCTGGAAGGAAGGCTCGCCTGTTTTCTCGGGCAGCAAGTACGCCGACTTGAGCGATGAGGGCCTGTGGTTCATTGGCGGACTGCTTAAGCATGCAAAGTCGCTCAATGCATTCTCCAATCCGACGACCAACTCCTACAAGCGCTTGATTCCCGGGTACGAGGCGCCAGTCCTACGCGCTTATTCTGCACGCAACAGGTCCGGCTGCATCCGCATCCCCTGGACGGAAAACCCCAAGGCCAAGCGGGTTGAAGCAAGGTTTCCCGATCCATTGGCCAATCCCTATCTGGCCTTTGCCTCCTTGCTCATGGCCGGACTTGACGGCATTCGAAGCAAGATTGATCCAGGCGAGGCAATGGACAAGAATCTGTATGATCTTCCACCTGAAGAGCTTGAAGGCATCCCGACGGTCTGCGCCTCGTTGCGCGAGGCGATTGACTCGCTCAACAGCGACATGAACTACCTCCTCGAAGGCGGCGTGTTCACCCGCGACCAGATCGAGGGATACTGTGAGTTGAAATGGGAGGAGGTCGAGAACTACGAGCACACTCCTCATCCAGTCGAGTACCAGATGTACTACTCTGGATAGTCCGCAGCTCGCACATCAAACGGCAATTCAAGGGCGGCCCAGCCGCCCTTTTTTTTCTTGGCCGCCAGTTTCCGCACATGCCGATTCGATGCCCAACTTGTGGGATTTCCGGCGCTGACCTTGCCTTCCCGGACCCGGTCCAAGCTTGCCACGCGCAAGCACGCTTCGGCACTGGCTGGGCGCCGGGCGGCAAATCAATTCATCGATGCCATTTGTTCGGCCTTGCCGCTGGAGGAACTTTGCGGTTCTACGGCAAGGCAGGAAGCCTCCCCGGGTCACAGAGGTTCCATGGAGCTTGAAGACGAAGCGACTTGCAGGTCGTGTCTCAGGATTGGCCGATGGGAAGTGGCCTTCCGCGGCAGCAAGACGGGCCGATGAGCCAGGCATTGTCTCGCAAAAGGTTGAAGCGCAGTGTCTGGCAACCGTGGAAGGCAGGGTAGAAGTCCCAGGCCAACCGCATATCGACGCACTCGCATGTGTTTCTGATGCCAAGCTCAACTCACTCCGCCCAAGTCCTGATCGAGATGTCGAATGCGTAGCCGGCCTCGACTGCAAAAATGAAGCTGGCGCTGTCCTCGGTTGCGGCAGCAACCTTCCGGCGTCGCTTCCACCCCGCGCCATGAATTGCAGATTGGCCGGCAATGATTGGTGGAAGTTGGTCTCTGACTTCGGCGGCGGCCAGAATGTTCGATCCTTCGCCATTGGGAAATGGCGCCATGGAAAGCGTTGCCGTTGCAAGCCCGTTTGCGCTGGAATCAGCGCTGGCCGCCATTCGCCTCCGTCGAACCAGTCTAAATGGACAATCAAGGCGCCAAATGCCTGATTCGCTTCAAGTCTTGGATGTGAATTCTTGAGCGCCACTGGCATCAGGCTCTTGCTTCCTCTGCAACTGGATTCGCAAGACACAGCCCTAATCAAAATCAGCCGGAAATTTTGGGAGTCATCCAGTCGCTTGCCGCTCAATGCGTCTTGCCGGCGTGATGGGTCCCATTCGGTTGGATGTCCGATTGCCGGCGGCATGCAATCCAACAACAAAGTGGACGTTCTGAATTGCGGCAATGCTCCCGCCTCCCATTCCCCCTGTGCATTTGGCTACATGTATGGCCAATCACGCTGCAATCACTCGCTGGCCTGCTGATGGAAATCAAGATCGAACATGAAGGCTTCAAGGCGAATGGAGTTCTCTTGGCGACAATGTTCATGCCGGATTCAGCTCCGCCGCACGGACCTCGGCTGTCGGTCGCAAAGCTCTCTTGGGCCCTTGCTCTTGGCGCTTGGCTGTTTCACGCAGTGCAAAATGAATGTCGATCGCCGAAACCGGGGGCTGGCAAACGCTGTCGGCTCGGCAGTTCAGGTGATATTGTGGCCACTCCCTGCAACATGCATTTTTTCAAGGATGGATTTCCGCATTGAGCAACAAGGTGGAATTGGGAGCGCTCGAAACTCGATGCCGAGAACTATTGCGTGACCTCGGTTTGGCAGAAGCGAACGAACTCATTGAGGTCGTTCCCCTTTCCGGTGGAGTTGCATCCGACATTGCCCGTGTCAAAGTTGCACAGCAGACCTACTGTGTAAAGTTCGCACTGCCGAAACTGAAGGTTGCAGCAGACTGGCACGTTCCCGTTCATCGAAGCCAGGCCGAGTGTGCGTGGTTTCGATTCGCTGCCTCAATCTTGCCTTCATGTGTCCCGCATGTGTTTGGACAGTCAGAACTTGGCTTCGTGATGGAGTACTTTTCGCCTGACGACACTGTAGTGTGGAAGGAGTCTCTGCTGATCAAAGCGCCTGAGATTCGGCATGCCCAGTCCGTTGCCGCAGCAATTGGTCAAATACACCGCGAATCAACTCGAAGCGATCATTGCCGCCGGACATTCAGGAACCATGACGACTTTCTGGCAATTCGCATTGAACCCTACCTGACCTTTACGGCCTCGAAGCACCCAAGCTTTTCCCGGCACCTGAGTGGCATCGGCAGCAGGCTTTTTCGGTCCAGCGCCGCCCTTGTTCACGGCGACGTCAGCCCCAAGAACATCCTGTTTTGCCACAACCGTCCCATCCTGCTGGATGCCGAGTGCGCGTCGATGGGCGACCCGGCCTTCGACGTTGCATTCTGCCTCAATCACTTGCTCCTGAAATCCATACATCTGCCGAAATTTCGCAGCGAACTGCTCTTGGCTGCTCTCGAATTCTGGTTTGCCTATTCCAAATTCATTGACTGGGAACCGAGAGGCGAGCTTGAAGCACGCGTAGCAGAGCTGCTTCCCGCTCTCCTGCTTGCACGGGTCGACGGCAAGTCGCCTGTGGAATACCTGTCAAGCTCCAATCGCAAACTGGTCCGAAGCATGGCCGTGTCCCTGCTGTCAGACGCTCCATCCAGTCTTCCCGAACTGTTGGAGGTTGTCCGACAAAGGTGACCCACAGATGAACGAGATTCAATTGGTGCATGGACGCCGCATCTGGGACTCCCGCGGCAGGCCGACCGTTGAGGTTGAGGTCACCCTGGCCAACGGCATTCAGGGACGGTCCGCCGCACCGGCCGGCGCATCGCGAGGCATGCGAGAGGCCGTTGATCTTCGCGACGGCGGATCAAGGGTTGCGGGAATGGACGTGCGCAAAGCGATCGCCAACGTGAACGGACCGATTGCTCGTGAGTTGGTGGGCCGACCTGTGGGACCCCAAAGGCGGATTGACGACGCGTTGATACGGCTAGACGGCACCGCCAACAAGTCGAACTTGGGCGGCAACGCCATGGTGGCAACGTCGCAGGCCGTCCTGAACGCCGCAGCTGCCAACGAGTCCAAGCCACTTTGGGTCCATTTGGTTGACACCTGTGGTCAAACGCCTTCCATTCCGCTTCCAGAGATCCAGATCTTTGGAGGCGGCGCCCATGCGGGCCGCCGCATTGACGTGCAGGACTTCATGATAATGGTTCCTGGCGCTGAATCTCTAGGCGAAGCGCTGTTGACAACGTCAGAGATCTATCTGGCCGCCGGGACGATCATGGAGCGCAGACACGGTTCTGCCGGTGTGGCGGACGAGGGAGGTTGGTGGCCTCAATTCGCCTCCAACGAGGAAGCGCTTGAGGTGTTGGTTTCGGCGATCGAAGCAGTCGGAGAGATTCCGGGCGACCGGGTCGTGATTTCGCTTGATGTCGCCGCTTCCGAGTTTGGAAGCAACGGCATGTACACCTTGGCGCTTGAGGACAGGGTGGTTGGCACTGAGGAGCTCATCAATTTGCTTGGCAGCTGGATTGAAAGCTACCCGATTGTTTCCATTGAGGATCCTCTGGCCGAGGATGACCTGGAGGGAATGAAGGAGTTCACGAAACTGTACGGTTCCCGAATTCAGGTCATCGGCGACGACCTCCTGGCAACCAATGCCGCGTTGGTGGCCGATGCCGCGCAATCAGGCGCGTGCAATGGAACGCTGATCAAGGTCAATCAAGCAGGTACGGTTTCAGAGGCCATTGACGCGTTCGGAGCGGCAAGGCAGGCTGGGTTTGCAACCATTGTTTCAGCACGCTCGGGTGAAACCGAAGAGGTCACCATCTGCCATTTGGCAGTCGGGCTTGGGGCCGGTCAATTGAAGGTCGGTTCGTTCTCGCGATCCGAACGAATGGCAAAGTGGAACGAATGCCTAAGAATCGGCGAGCATCCTGCAGCAGGTTCATTTGCAGGCGGCAGGTCGCTTTCCGCAACATGGTGGCAAGGATGAAGCCAATGCCACAAGTTGGCGGTCCGTTCCCACGACTCGGCAGGCATTCACAAATGACACGCAGTCGGCTCGGGCGACGAATGGGCTCTGAATTTGCATTGAATTCGATGAATGGCTTGAATCCGTCACAATGACAGAGCCGCAAGCCTTTTCCGAAATCGCCATGAGAAGAGCACGGCAGCCAAGCCGAGGCCGACGATCAAACCCGTCCAAACCCCTGGTCCTCCAAGTCCCAAGGTGAACCCGAGAAAATAGCTGATGGGCAACCCCACCAGCGAATAGCTGAAGGCTGCGATGATCATGGGACCTCGAGTGTCGCCCAGGCCACGCAGCAAACCCAGCACAACGACCTGCATTGCGTCGGCGAGCTGAAAGAACGCGCAGAAATACATAAGCGTCACACCTATTCGCAGCACCTCGGCCGCATCGCCGGCATCTGCATCGAGAAACGCGGAAATCAGCGTGCTCGAGAATGCAATCAGCACAATCACGACCAGCGCCACCGTTGCGAGGGTCAGGTGCTGAACGGCGCGTGCTGCAGCCCGAACTTCCTTGAGATCCGCCTGACCAACTGCAAGGCTGACCTCGGTGGTCGCGGCGTTCGCAAGCCCCAGATAGATCATGAACACAAACGCGGCTATCTCAATCACAATTCCATGTGCCGCGAGCGTGGCCGTGTCGATCCATCCCATCAACACGGCGCTGCACCCGAAGAGTGTGGTTTCCGCGATCAGGGTGATGCTGATGGGAGCGCCCAGGAACAGCACTTCCTTGAGTGAAGACCAGTGCGGCCGCCAGACATTCGACAGCAGGCGGTAGGTTCGAAATGAACGTACCATGGCTATGTAGAGCAGCATCACGACCAGCGAAAAGGTGTGCGAAAACACCGTGGCAATCGCTGCGCCGCTCACACCAAGTTCCGGCGCGCCCCAGTTGCCAAAGATCAACGCATAGTTGACAAACACATTGAGAATTGCGCCCGAGATTGTTGACCACAAGATTATCTGCGGTCGCACAAGCGCAAGGAAAAACGCCTTGAGCGTCATCACAACGAGCGCCGGCACAAGCGCCCACACGGCTATTTTCAGGTAGCTCCCTGCCAGGAATGCAACTTCCGGCTCTTGTCGCAGCTGCAGAAAGATGGGTTCGCCAAAGATGAACAAGGGGAATGCGACCATGCAGTAGCATAGCGACAGCCAGCAACCCATCCGTACAAGTCGCCTGACCTGCCAAGTCTGTGCCCTGCCCTGCGCGCCGGCAGCCAGTGGAACAACCGCCATGCCGATTCCTGCGCCAACGATAAAGACTATTGACCACAAGGACGCTGCAAGAACCACAGCCGCCAACTCGGTAACACCATACCACCCCATCATCACTGTATCGGTGAGGTGCTTGATGGACTGCGCCAGATTGCTGCCGATCAGCGGCAATGCCAGAAACAGCGATTTGCGATACCTGGAGCCACGCCAGGCATTTGCGCTGAACAACATTCATCCACCTACAGATACGAGCGCCAACTGGTCCTGACGCTGGATGCGCCGGCAACTTGGCGACTTTTGGCGTTACGGGACAAAGACAGAAATTTCCAATTGGAAACCCCTCTTCGGCCAGCAATCAAGCCATTGCTGCTCGGGATTGCCAACTGAGGCCATTCCGGATGACATCGCCTTCTTCGATGCCACAACCTGATCTTCAGGGCCAACGAGCGGCGACTGCACCTCTGTCGCCGCAACAGGGATGATCACGCCTGAGCCGTTCCCGTCAACAGATCAAGGCGCCTCGCCGACGACCGACATGTTCGACCCGATCAACGGTTTGCGTCGGTCTTGCCATTCGCCTGCTTCGCGCAGACAACTTCCACATTTCGTGGCTCGGTACATGTTGCAGCTGTTCCACGCAACTTTCAATTTTTCAAATGTTGGGCAACGAAGATGCACTTGCCGGCGACGAGGCAAGCCGACCCACACTGTCTGCTGGGCTCAAGTTCGGTCGCGTCAACTCCCACATTGCCATTTTCACAAGACGCGCATATCGTTAGGCCAAAAGAAGAGGCTCCGAGCAGAGACATGGAACCTTCGCTATTTGACGTGGCGGCACCATCGGCCGACTCCTACGATGCAAGCGACATAGAAGTCCTCAGCGAACCTGACAAGGTACGCAGGAATCCGGGAATGTATGTCGGTGGAACAGATGCCGGCGCATTGCACCATCTGGCTTCCGAGATTCTTGACAATGCCATGGACGAGGCCGTTGCCGGCTTTGCCAGCCGCATTGACATGAGGCTCTTTTCCGCAAAGCGGCAGCTCACAATCACGGACAATGGGAGAGGCATTCCGGTTGACATGCATCCGGACCATCCCGACAAGACAGCGCTCGAAATAATTCTGACCACGCTGCATGCAGGAGGAAAGTTCTCCAACAAGGTCTACAGCACGTCAGGAGGTGTGCATGGCGTAGGCCTGTCTGTGGTCAATGCGCTCTCCAACCATCTTCAGGTCGAGATAGCCCGCGGTGGCAAGCTCTTCACGCAGGACTATTCCCGTGGAGTTCCGGTCGGAGAGCTCCAGCAGTCAGCCCAATCGACCCGTCGACGTGGAACGACAATCAGCTTCGAGCCCGACCCGGAGATTTTCGGAACGAAGGCGAATTTTTCCCCGGCAAGGCTTTTCGGCATGGCCAAGTCCAAGGCCTACCTGTACTCGGGCACACGCATTTTTTGGAAGTGCGACACCGCTACCGACGAGGTGCCGAGCGCTGCAGAACTGCATTACCCGGGTGGACTGTCCGACTATCTGTCTGATCGGCTCTCCGGCATGGAATTGGATGGCGACCAGCACTTCAGCGGCCGCGTCAGCTTTGGCGACAAGTTCGAAGGCGAAACAGGCGCTGTCGAGTGGGCCATGAACTGGACTGCCGACGGCGACGGGTTTACCGATTCATTCTGCAACACCATTCCAACGCCGCAGGGCGGCACCCATGTAAACGGGTTCTGGAGCGCGCTGCTCAAGGGCATCCGCTCCTATGGAGAGTACCTGTCAAAGAACTGCTCGATGATCAGAAAGGAGGATCTGGTCTCGGGAGGCTGCGCGGTCGTGTCGTGCTTTCTTGCGAACCCACAATATTCGGGACAGACCAAGGACCGACTCGTATCGACGCAGGCACAGAAACTTGTGGAGCAGTCGGTCCGCGATCACTTCGACAACTGGCTTGCCACGGACACGGCCGCAGCCGGTCGCATCTTGGATCATGTAGTGGAACGCGCCGAAGACCGCCTGCGGCGCCAGAAGCTTCGCGGCGCGATGCGAAAGACTTCGAAGACACGTTCCCGCTTGCCCGGAAAGCTGGTCGATTGCACAAATGTCGGCGGCGGCGACAGCGAAATTTTTCTTGTGGAAGGAGATTCTGCAGGCGGTTCGGCAAAGATGGCGAGGGACCGGACAACCCAGGCGCTGTTGCCGCTCCGCGGCAAGATCCTGAATGTCCTGGGAGCGTCATCGGCGAAAACCCTGACAAATGCGGAAATCAGGGACCTCACTCAGGCTCTGGGCGTGGCGCTGGGGAAGGGTTTTCGCATGGAGGAGCTGCGCTACGGAAAGGTGATCATCATGACCGATGCCGATGTGGACGGCGCACACATCGCATCCTTGCTGATGACATTGTTCTTTGCCTTCATGCGACCGCTGGTCGAGCAGGGGTACCTGTTCCTGGCCTGCCCGCCGCTATACCGCCTGACACAGGGCGCACACAGGGTCTATGCCAACAGCGACGAACAAAAGGACCGCTTGCTCAAGGAAGGACTGGGTGGCAGGGGGCAGATCAGCGTGTCGCGCTTCAAGGGTCTGGGCGAGATGGACGCCAAGGACCTGAAGGAAACAACAATGGACCCGGCCACTCGTTCACTCATCAGGGTGTCTCTGCCCGACAAGCAACTGGATGAAGCACGCGACCTCATCACGAGACTCATGGGCAAGCGCCCCGAAGCAAGGTTTGAATTCCTTCAGAAACACGCCAAGTTCGCAACCGGATTGGACATCTAGCGGTTTGCCCAACCTTCTTGCGGCAGCCTCGGCCACTGCCGATCGAATGCCTGGCTTGCGGTGTCGACCAAGCGGAGACTTCGCAGGCGAAGGCGGTTTGCTATTGCCTGGCTTCCAGAATTCTAGAAGCTTCCTCCTTCTCCAACAGAACAACCCACTCGTCTTCCAGTTCCTGAAGTTCCTGCTGCAGCCGATCAAGTTCGAGACTCAGCTCCTGCCAGCAAGCAAAGTCGCCATACGACATTTGTTCGGAGCTTGCCCTCTTCGCCAGGTCCTCGATGCGGTTCTCCAGCGCCAGGACCTCTTCGGGCATTGATTCGAGACGATGGAGTTCCGTAAAGGTCAATCCGACCCGAGCCTTCGACCCTTGTTCACGGGCAGGATTTGGGGGACCGTCGACAGACCGCGGCTGGTCATCCGCCGGTTTAGCCTGGGACAGCTGGGCTTGGGACAGATAGTCCGACCAGCCTCCGGCATAGGCAATCCACTTGCCGTCCCCCGCGTTGGCGATGGTCACCGTTGCCACCTGGTCTATGAACTCACGGTCATGGGACACGAAGATGACCGTCCCCTCGAACTTTGCAAGCGCGTCCTGGAGCTTTTCGAGCATGTCGACATCCAGGTCGTTGGTTGGTTCGTCAAGGACCAGCAGATTGCAGTCCTCAAGCAGAATCTTCGCCAGGAGCAGCCTTCCCCATTCTCCGCCTGACAAGGCTCCTATCGGAGAGTCGGATTGCCAGTGCTCGAATTGAAAGTCCCTGATGTATGATTTCACATGGCGCTGCTTGCCTCCCACTATCACAAACTCCGGCCTGTCCCTCGCATTTGCGCCTTTGCCGACCAGGAACTGCCGAACCGACACTTTTGGGTTCAGTTGCTTCCTTTCCTGCCACATTGCGGCAAGGCTAATCCTGTACCCGGTCTTGATCTTGCCGCTGTCTGCTTTGATCTTGCGGCAAAGCACCTTGAGAAGCGTGGACTTTCCCGAGCCGTTGGGGCCAATGACCGCAATGCGGTCCCCCTTCATTATGCGAACCGAAAAGTCCGAGACCAAGTGCTTGCGCCCGAAGCGAAGCGACAGGTTCCTTGCTTCAATGACCAGCCTGCTCTCAACCAGCGGCCGGGTGAACGTCAGCATTGGGTCGAACCGTGCCCTGCCGAGTTCCGCCCGCTTTGACTTCAGCGACTCCAGCGCCCGCAGTCTTCCTTGATTGCGTTTCCGGCGGGCGCTGATTCCCTGCGTCGCCCATTCAGATTCTGCAACTATGCGCTTGTCGAGCTTTCGCCTTGAAATCTCTTCCTGCGTCCAGACTCGTTCCTTCCATTCTTCGAAACACTCAAAGCCCTTCCGGTTGAGGCGAACAACGCCTCGGTCGATCCATAGCGTCTTGGTGGTTACATTCTTCAGGAGAAGCCGATCATGGCTGACAATCACGATTGCCGAGTGCAGCTCTCGAATGCGCCTCTCGAGCCAAAGAATCGCTTCGACATCCAGGTGGTTTGTGGGTTCGTCCATTAGCATGACGCTTCGCCTCACGGCAAGCAGGCGCGCGATGGCTGCCTTGCGAAGTTCACCCCCAGATGCCTCCGACGCCAAAGTCTCGGGCGCAAAATTCAGCCCGCGTGTCGCCTTTCTGACGCGATAGGCTTGATCTTCCGGCAAGTCGGCCTGAGCGAACTCACCGAGGGTGCGACAGTCCACAATCGGCGCGCTTTGAGGCAAGTGGCCTATCCGTACCCCCGGCGCGCACACCCGCTCGCCAAACTCGGCTTCAAGGCTGCCCGAGAGCAGCTTGAGCAACGTCGACTTGCCGCAGCCGTTGCGACCAACAAGCGCAATGCGGTCTCCGGCATGCACATCGACATTTGCCGACGAAAACAACGTCCCACCGCCGAAGCGGTGAGTGACGTCCTGCAACCTTAGCAAAAGACTGTTACTGGCCACCAGTTCCAACCACTCCTGGCAATCAACTCAATGCCGGTCGCAATTGCGAATTGCACGACAGGATGCAAAGGCAAAACCCAGTGCCGTCAATGCGGCATTGCTCGTCCCGTGTGGCGCCCATCGATTGCCCAACGACCGAAATACGCGTCTTGGTTCAGTCAAGTCCAGTTCCTGCAACTGTGCACTTGCCAGTTCGAATGCACTCGACCGGAGCTCGTCTTGCGAAATGCCGGTCTTTCAAAGTAGTCTGTTGCCAAACCGGATTCCGTGATCGCCGGACGCTCAACGGTCTCCTTCTTCCACCCAGGGCAATTGGAAAGTGCATACATGGCAATACTGGTGACCGGATGCGCAGGCTTCATAGGGTTTCACCTGTGCAAGGCTCTGCTGGACACGGGAGAAACCGTGATCGGTGTCGACAGTCTGGATGCCCAACTGGATGCAAGACTGAAACGCGATCGATTGGACCAGCTGGCCTCGCTGCAAGTGTTCAAATTCGAAAAGCTGGATCTAAGCACAAGATCAAGCGTTGGGATCCTGTTGGACCGATACAGCAATGTTGACCGCATTGTCCACCTTGCTGCTGTCGCCGGAGTCCGAAACGCAAGGGACAATCCTCATTCCTACACTGCCGCCAACATCGAGGCCCACTTGAACGCCATGGAACTTGCGCGTCGTCTCGACCGGTTCCAGCATTTCGTGTACGCCAGCACATCGGCGGTCTACGGCAATGCCGAAGTGGTTCCAACCAGCGAGGACGCCGACACCGGGCGTCCCGAGTCGCTCTATGCAGCGACCAAGAGAGCCGCTGAACTGCTCGCCTACAACTACAGTCACACACATTCAATTGCGGCAACCGGCCTTCGGTTCTTCACTGTCTACGGTCCTTGGGGAAGGCCGGACATGGCGGCGTACATCTTCACCAATGCCATTCTGACGGGTCAGCCATTGCCTTTGTTCAACCGAGGCGACATGCGCCGGGACTTCACATATGTGAGCGATGTTGTGGACGGCATTCTCGCAGCTCTTGCGCGTCCTCCAGCCATGTCCCGACCTCACCGAATCTACAACTTGGGCTGCGGCAATTCGGTCGAACTCCTGCACTTCCTGAAAATCATAGAGCGGGAAACCGGTCGGAAGGCCGATTGCCTCAAGCTGCCCATGCAGGAAGGGGACGTCTATGAATCCTATTCCGACATCACGTTGGCACGCCGGGAACTAGGCTACGAGCCCAAAGTGGACATCAACAAAGGGTTGCCTCGATTTGTGAAGTGGTTTCGGAAGTATCACGCAATGTAATGCACTGCGGTTGCCGCCATCAAGGCAAAGCCCGACGCGTCAAGACACTCCAATCGCCCAAAACCGGGATTCGCCGACCAACACGCGCTCGAGTGGCAATGACAGCGTCCTTTCGAATTGCACGCCCGGATGGGTGTTGTTCCTGCCCGTTTGACCAGAACCGCAATCGGCATCATCCGGCCAGCGGAAGGCGATTTTCGGCAACCTCCACCCACCATGAGCAACCGTAGGGAATCGCATCGTCATTGAAATCGTAGTTCGGATTGTGAACGCGGGCAGTGTCGCCGTTGCCGACAAGAATGTACGCGCCGGGCCTTTCATTGAGCATGAACGAGAAGTCTTCCGCTCCCATTATGAGTTCCGCGGTGTCGTCAACCTTCGGGGAAACCCGCCTCGCTGCCTGGGCAGCGTACTCGGTCTCGGTTTCGGAATTCACCATGACGGGATACCCCTTGGTGAAGGTCACCTTGGCGGATGCGCCAAAGGCGTCTGCAATGCCAGTTGCAACTGAATCCAGTTTCCGGGCGATCAGCTTCCTTGCATCTGCATCCAAAACTCTGACGGTTCCCTTCAGACGCAAGGATTGCGGTATCACGTTGTATGCCGTTGTGTCGGTTTCGAACGACGTGACCGAGAGGACTGCGGGAGTTCTTGGATTGACGACTCTTGATATGATGGTCTGCAGCGCGACGACGATGTGGCAGCCCACCAGCGTCGTGTCTGTTCCCAGATGCGGTTGCGCCGCGTGCCCCCCTACCCCCGAGACGTCGATCCGGAAAATGTCGGCGGAAGCAAAGAACGGGCCCGGACGTATGGCAAACGCATCGATGTCCATTCCGGGCATGTTGTGCATTCCGTAAATCTCGTCAATCCCGAATCTGTCCATCATGCCGTCCTTCACCATTTCAAGGCCACCGCCACCGCCCTCCTCGGCTGGCTGAAAGACGACCGCCACCGTTCCGTTGAAGTTTCTGGTTTCGCACAGATACCTGGCGGCGCCGAGGAGCATGGCTGTATGGCCGTCATGACCGCATGCATGCATCTTCCCTTCGTGCCGTGAAGCGTATGGAAGTCCCGTGTTTTCCTTGATTGGCAGCGCGTCCATGTCGGCGCGCAGTCCCACAGTCCTTGATGACGATCGTTGGCGCCCGTGAATCAGACCCACAACGCCGGTGCGGCCTATTCCTGTCTCAACCAGGTCACAGCCGAATTCGTGCAACCTTTCCTTGACAATGCCGGCAGTGCGAATCGTGTCGAAATTCAACTCGGGATGCTCGTGAAGATCTCTCCTCCAAGCCTGAATCTCGTTCTTCAGCTGCGCAAAACGGTTTCTTACGGGCATTGCAATTCTCGCTTGAGTTCTTTCAATCTTTGTCTCCCGCTAGTCCGGTTTCCATCGGGGATTGCAACTGCATCGTCGCCGACAGGGGATTCGCCCATGCGGGGCAATGGACCACAGCCTGCCGCCTTTCCACTCTTGGGCTTGCCACGGGCAGTTTGCCGAAGGGCGTTGCGACAGCCGAATCCGCAGTCCTCCAGACCGAGCATGCGGAATGGATGGCACATTCATGAGCCCATGCAGTATCACCTGTCCGCCAGTTTGTGAATTCAATGGAACCGTCGAAGCCAGCAGGATGTCCTCTGCCCACGTCGTCCCGCCTTGCGGCAAAATGACACGGTTGGGGCGGGCTTGCTCAACCGCAGGACCGAGCCAGTTGACATCACTGGCATTCCGAGGAATGTGCAGCGCTGCATCCATGCGACTTCGACCGCCGGGAGACGGCGCTTGACAGCAATTGCCCAGAGCGGAAGAATCGCGGCCGCGCGCCGTTCGTCAAATGGCCGCGGAGGAAACTGCACAAGCAACAACCGGTGGAACGGCATGCGATCCACGCGACGAAATATGCTCGCGGGCACTCTGGCCAGCATGGGTTGTCTTGCAGTCGGCAACCGACCGACACTGGCTGCCGACACTCAGGCCAGGGTTGCCGGCTTGTTCACCGTGCCGGCAACCGATCGCTGGGCAAACCGCATACATGCTTCCGCCGTCAACTGGACCGCAAGCTCCAATGCGAGCTACGAATTCTGGGAACAAATACCCCCTTCCGACTACGAGGAGGTGTTCCGAGCTGTATCGGCCAGAGGATACGACTTGATCATTGGGGACATATTTTCGACGGAAAAGCTTGCGAGGGAGCTGGCAATCAACTTTCCGCAGCAGGCATACCTGATGGGATCGTCCTTTTTGCCTCCAACCGGACACCCGTACTTTGCCACCTACCAGGAGAACTTCATCCAGGATGCCTCCTACCTGACCGGCATGGTCGCTGGTGGCATGACCCAAACCAACATTCTCGGCCTGATTGGAGGATATTCCACCGCCGCCACGAACCGGCTGATGAACGCCTACCTGGCTGGCGCACGCGAGGTCAATCCAAATGTGGACGCGTTTGTTGACTTTCTGGATGAGTGGTCCAACGTCGAGCGTGCAAGAGCTCTGGCCGAGTCGCAGATAGAGAATGGAGCCGACATTCTGTATGCCGATCGACAGGGTGTCGCGGAGGCGGCTCGGGAGAAGGGAGCGCTGTCCATCGGAGTCTTGGCCAGCAGCGGCGCAAGCTACGCCGACACTGAGATCACTGCAGCCGTGTGGCATTTTGAGCCCACCATCCACGCCGCTCTTTCGCTTGTCAGTGTCGGGAGGTTTCGGACGGCGGACTACAGCGCGTATTCGCGGCTGCAATACTACGGCTGCTCGCTCGCGCCGCTGCGTGAATTTCAATCGCAGCTTGACGAGGAAGCGCTGGAACTGGTGGCAACTCGCGAGTTCGAGTTGCGCACCGGCATTTCCCTGGTGGCCAACAACGAGGAATATCCAAGAGAATCTTGAAGAGACCCTGCAGTGTCCAGCGAGGGCAACAACCGCAAGTGTCGGTTGACCAAGTCGGCAGGCAGAAATTCTGGTCTGGCCGATCGCCGCCCCCGGAATGCCCTTCACAGGTCGAAACACCGGCGAGCATTCCCTTGAACGGCCAGACGGGCCGCCCAGGATGTCTTGACACGGGCATGCACTCGATTTCGGAGCTGCTGAAACCGACTCCACAATTGTTCTGCGCGCTGGACATCCTTCTGCTCGCAGCTTCGTTTCAAGACTTGCGGTCCTCTGCATCGAGGCGCGTGTTGAAATAAGATTGAAGACAGGTTGCCAGACGGAACGCAATCCCATATTGGTGGTTGCATTCGCGGCGGTTTTCCCAACCCAAATTGGTTGTCGGAATCCGCAATTGGACGGAGGCAAATGCTCGACTGTCATCACCACATTTGGGATCTGGAAGCAGTGCACTACCCATGGCTGATGGCTAGGGATCAGGTCCGTTTTTTTGGCGACCCCTCCCCAATTCAGCGAAACTATCCGATGAGCGAGTATCGGCTGGATGCAGCCTCAAGCGAGATCTGCTGCTCCGTGCACATCCAGGTTGGCGCCGAGGATCCCTTTGCCGAAGCCCGCTGGGTCCAGGACACCGCGGAGCAGGACTGCTGCTGGCCAGCCGCGCAGGTCGTCTTTTGCGACCTGACAGATCAGGACCTGGACGTCAGGCTCGACGCTTTGCAGGAGCTTCCGAGCGTTCGGGGCATTCGGCAGATCGTCGGTCGTTCCGCCGAAGAGGATGCGCTCACCGGATCAAACAGCTTGTTGGAAGACCCGAGATTTTGCGAAGGTCTGAAGGAGCTTGCAGGCCGCGGCTTGTCCTTCGACCTGCAACTTACTCCCGGTCAGATGAAACGGGCGGCCGAGGTTTTTGGTGAGCATCCGGAGCTCAAGACAGCTCTGTGCCACGCTGGATCGCCCGGCTTTCGCGGCAGGGAAGACTACCTGCATTGGAAGGAAGGCATCCGTTTGCTGGCGGAGCTGGACAACATGCACTGCAAGTTGTCCGGGCTGGCAATGTTCTATCGCAGGGCGGACGCGACCAGTTTTCGGCCTGTTCTGGATCATTGCCTCCGGTCGTTCGGTCCCGACAAGTGCATGTTCGGGTCGAATTTCCCCGTGGATGGCCTGTACACGGACTATTCCAGCAATTTCTCGTCCTATTGGGAGAACGTTCCGCCGGCATTCCGTGACCGGGTGTTCCACAGAAACGCCCGGACCTTTTACCGTCTGTGTCCCGGCGGCGGCTCTGCGTGAGATTCGAATGAGCAAAGTGGAGGCAAGTACGTGAAATCAGGCGCGCCGAACGAACAATCCCCCGTTCTGTCCGTAAGGGATCTTTGCACGGTGTTTGGCACGCGTGCCGGCGATGTTCATGCAGTGAATTCAGTGAACTTCGAACTGAGCGCGGGAGAAATCCTCGGAGTGGTCGGCGAATCGGGCTCCGGCAAGACTGTGACCATGATGTCGATGCTGCGGCTGCTGCCCTCTCCTCCGGCCAACGTAAAGGCCGGAACCGTGCACTTCGAGGGCCGCGACCTGCTGCAGGCCACGGACAAGGAGCTGAGGAGAATCAGGGGCGGCAGAATTGGCTTCATATTTCAGGATCCAATGACGTCGCTCAATCCTGTCTTCTCCGTTGGGTTTCAACTCCGGGAGTCGCTGCGCAGGCATTTGGGGATGTCGAGGAAGGCAGCAAGCAAGCGCTCGGTCGAGCTGCTTGAAATGGTTGGCATACCGGACGCCGAAAGCCGTCTTTCCGCATTTCCCCACCAGTTTTCCGGGGGCATGCGCCAGCGCGTCATGATCGCCATTGCGTTGGCTTGCGACCCAAGCGTGCTGATCGCCGACGAACCGACAACCGCGCTGGATGTGACGATTCAGGCTCAGATCCTGGAGTTGATCCGCGATCTGCGTCGCGACCTTGGCATGGCGATAATCTGGATCACGCACGATCTTGGCGTCATTGCCGGAATCGCGAATCGAGTCCTGGTGATGTACGCCGGCCAGATCGTTGAACACGCCCGAGTCGAGGACTTGTTCGCCAACCCGAGTCATCCCTACACAAGAGCATTGATCTCAACAGTCCCGGCTGTCCGCGGACATCGCGCAAAGCGGCTGAACTCGATAGAGGGTCAGGCGCCAACGCTGCTCGGAATGCCCAATTCCTGTCCATTTGAATCACGCTGTTCCAGCGCATTTGCACGTTGCGCACAGGAGGCGCCCCACCGAATGCAGGTCGGCTCGTCGCATGACGCCGCCTGCTTCCTTGTAGAGAATGCATCTCATGTCGCCACAAATTGAGCAAGAAGCAAGCCAGCCGCTCGTTGAGGTCAATAGCCTCAAGGTCTACTTTCCGATTCGCTCTGGGGTTTTCAGACGCCATTCGGGCAATGTAAGAGCTGTTGACAACGTTTCATTCAGCATTGGCCATGGAGAAACGATGGGCTTGGTTGGAGAGTCCGGCTGCGGCAAGACCACGGCCGGCAGAGCGATTCTTCGACTGGTTCCGATAACCGACGGCACCATCAAGTTCCGCGGAAAGGATGTTGCGTCAGCAAGTCCCGAGGGCATGCGCAAGATGCGCCCTCAGATGCAGATGATATTCCAGGACCCTCAGGCTTCCCTGAATCCACGCATGACGGTTGCGTCGATAATCGCCGAGCCCATCAAGGAGCATCAGAATCTTGGCCGCTCCGAGACCATAGAACGGGTTCAGGAACTGATGGATGCAGTCGGGCTGAACCGTGACTTTGCCAACCGCTATCCCCATGAATTCTCCGGCGGCCAGAAGCAGCGGATAGGCATAGCGCGCGCCCTTGCCCTCAACCCGGACCTGATTGTCTGCGATGAACCAATAGCGGCCCTCGACGTGTCCATTCAGGCGCAGGTTGTAAATCTGCTTGCTGATCTGCAGAGTTCGAGGAAGCTCTCATTCCTGTTCATAAGCCACGATCTCGGAATGGTTCGTCACATCGCAGACCGTGTTGCAGTCATGTACCTGGGACAAATCGTCGAACTTGCCGATCGTGACGACTTGTACGCGAACCCGTCCCACCCCTACACCGAAGCGCTGCTGTCGGCGGTTCCCGAGGCCGACCCCGAATACGAGCGCTCAAGGCGCCGAATACTCCTGACCGGAGATGTACCCTCTCCTTCCAACCCCCCAACAGGCTGCAACTTTTGCAACCGCTGCCCCAAAGCCTTTGATCGCTGTTTTCGCGATGAGCCGGCCTTGAAGGAAATCTCAGAAGGCCACCTTGCGGCCTGCCACCTCTTTGACAACAGTTGACATAGAACAATTTCAAACCATGGAAAGGTACTTTGAGAATGAAGCCTAGATTCATTGCATTATTGGCCGCGGCGCTGCTGGTCGTCGCAACGCATGCCTCTGCCCAAAGGGGTGCCGACGGTCACTTGAACATCATCTATTGGCAGGCTCCCTCGATACTGAATCCGTTCCTTTCGGGCGGAACCAAGGACATCGAGTCGGCGTCTCTGGTCATAGAGCCGCTGGCGAGATACGACGAGCAGGGAAACATGGTGCCGTGGCTGGCGGAAGAGATTCCCACGGTCGCAAATGGCGGCGTGGCCGATGACCTCATGTCGATCACGTGGCGCGTTGCGGAAGGCATAACCTGGTCGGACGGCACGCCGTTGACCGCAGCGGATGTCGCCTTTACGGCGGAATACTGCATGCATCCCGAAGGAGGATGCGCACAGTTGAGCTCATTCGAACATGTGGAATCGGTGACCGCAATTGACGACCGAACTGTTGAAATCAAGTACTCGACCCCCAAGCCATTCCCCTACGGTCCATTTGTGGGTGCAACCTCGCCGATCATTCAGAAGGCCCAGTTTCAGAACTGCCTCGGCACAAGCGCGCCTGGATGCACCGACGCGAACTTCATGCCGATTGGCACAGGCCCGTTCGTGGTAACCGAATTCCGGCCCAATGACGTCATTTCGATGGTGGCCAACGACAACTACCGCGATCCGGACAAGCCTGCCTTTGCCTCGCTTACCTTCAAGGGTGGAGGAGATGCCACCGCAGCCGGAAGGGCAGTCCTTGAAACGGGGGAATTCGACTACGCATGGAACCTGCAGCTGAACCCGGATGTCCTGACAAACATGGAGGCAGCCGGCAACGGAAAGATTCTGGCGTCGTTTGGCACCGCCGTCGAGCGGATAATGGTCAACCTCACGAATCCCGACCCCGATCTTGGCGACGAACGTTCGACCCGTGCGCACCCGCATCCGTTCATGAGCGACCTCGCCGTCCGTCAGGCGCTGTCAATGGCAATCGATCGCGACATTCTGAACGAAATCGGCTATGGATCCACGGGACGCCCCACTTGCAACGTCGTGCCGGCGCCGGCAATCTACGCATCTGACGCCAACGACGCTTGCCTGGTGCAGGATGTCGCTGGCGCCAACGCCAAGCTCGACGAAGCCGGATGGGTCATAGGATCCGACGGGATCAGAGCCAAGGACGGTGTGCGCCTGTCGATTCTCTACCAAACCTCGACGAACGCGGTTCGGCAGGACTTCCAGGCATTGATCAAGCAATGGTGGTCCGAAATCGGGGTTGAAACCGAGCTTCGAAACGTTGACGCCTCAGTGTTCTTCGGTGGAGATCCCGGAAGTCCGGACACTTTCCAGAAGCATTTCGCCGACCTTGAAATGTACACCAATCTGTTCGATGGAACGGACCCCGAGAACTATCTGAACACTTGGCGCTGCGACAACGAGCCCAATCCAGGGAATGGCTGGCAGGGCGTGAACATTCCTCGCTACTGCGACCCAGCCTATGATGCCATGCTGGAAGAGATGGCCGGAACGGCCGACCTCGATGAACGCGTCAGGCTGACCAAGGCAATGAACGACAAGCTCATGCAAGAGGTAGTCATGATTCCGCTGATCCACCGTGGCCGTGTTTCGGCTCACTCCAATTCGCTTGGCGGCATCAAGATGAATGTCTGGGATTCCGAACTGTGGAACGCAGCCGACTGGTTCCGGCAGTAACGCAGCATGGAGTTGTTTCGGGCGCGGCAACGGTCGTTGCCCGAAACAGCAACAGGATCATGAAGGTCTTTGAAACCAACATCGTAGGCGGCGGATTCCCGCCGCCAACGTCATCCGGTTCGGATTATGTTTGACTATACAATTCGCCGCACACTGCTGGCTATCCCCACCCTGCTGTTCATCAGCCTGATACTGTTCCTGCTTCTGGACCTTGCCCCGGGAGACCCGACGGCGCAGCTGCCGCTGACAATCCCGCCTGAGGTGAAGGAGAAGATCAGGGAATCGCTTGGCCTCGGCCAGCCGCTGGTCATCCGTTATCTCTTGTGGCTGCAGCAATTCTTCGTGAACGAACCGCTGCATTACCTGACCGAGATCACCGGCTGGGATCTGAGCGGCGACCGGCAACGTGTGTTGTCCTGGCAATCCCGATCCCCCGTTGTCGACATCATTCTTCAGCGGCTGCCGCAGACCCTTTGGGTTGTCGGCATGTCATATGTGGTTGGCGTGCTGATCGCACTGCCTATCGGAATAATCTCGGCCTACCGGCAGTATAGCTGGTTCGATCAGATCGGCACGTTCGTGTCGATGATCGGATTCTCCGTGCCGACATTCTTCACCGGTGTCCTGCTGATTGTCGTGTTTTCAGTGGAACTTGGCTGGTTCCCGTCGATTTACGATACAACTCATGTGGTTGACGACTGGTCGAGCTTCCTCTTCCAGGTCAAGCAGATGATAATGCCAACCATGGTTTTGGCGCTCTACAATGCCGCCCAGATCAGCCGTTTCATGCGAGCGTCAATGCTCGACAATCTCAACCAGGATTTCGTGCGCACGGCACGCTCCAAGGGTTTGCGAGAATCCACTGTCGTGCTTGTTCATGTACTGCGCAATTCGATGATCCCCGTTGTCACGGTCATTGCGCTAGGCGTACCAACGGTGTTCGGAGGCGCCATCATCACCGAGCAGGTGTTCAAGGTCAATGGTCTTGGACAGCTGTTGATCACTGCCATACAGGCAAACGACATACCGATGGTGCAGTCGCTCACTTTCATATTTGCAATTCTGATTGTGGCGTTCAATCTGATTGCAGATGTTCTCTACGGAGTTCTTGATCCCAGGATCCGCTATGACTGACATCACACAATCCAAGCTTGAACAGCAGTCCAAGCCAAGATCTCAATGGCTGGACGTCTGGGATCAGTTTTCGACACACAAGGGAGCCCTTGCTGGCGCAGGTTTCTTTCTCTTCGTCCTGTTGGCTGTCATATTCGGTCCGTACGTGTGGGCAATCGACCCGCAGTACATCGACATTCGAGCGCGCAACGAGGGCATGAGTCTTGCGCATCCGCTGGGCACCGACCAGTTGGGCCGAGACACGCTGGCCAGACTGATTCGTGGTGGCCAAACTTCAATGGCGGTTGGCTTGACTGCCATGCTGCTTTCGCTGGTTGTTGGCACATTGATCGGCGTTCTGGCCGGTTATGTGCGATGGCTGGATGGACCTCTGATGCGTCTGACCGACCTGTTTCTGGCGCTTCCCCTGCTTCCTCTCCTGTTGGTAATCATCATGCTGTTTCGGGAGACGTTGCGGTCAGCCCTTGGCCCCGAGGCAGGCATATTTCTGTTGATGGTGTTTGTGATCGGAATAACGAGCTGGATGCAGACTGCAAGAATCGTCAGGGGGGACGTGCTTTCTCTCAAGGAAAGGGAATTTGTGCTGGCCGCAGTGTCCATCGGCACTCCGGGACGGCGAATAATTCTTCGCCACATCCTGCCCAATGTGCTGTCGCCAATCATGGTTTCGGCCACTCTCGGAATCGCCAACGCGATAATCACCGAGTCTGCGCTGTCCTTTCTGGGACTCGGGTTCCCATCGGACTTTCCGACCTGGGGACGGCTGCTCTTCGATGCCATCGACTACCTTCAACAAGATCCAGGACGCGTCCTGTGGCCAGGTCTGGCGATCTCGCTGACCGTCCTTTCAGTCAACTACATGGGTGATGGCCTGCGAGATGCACTGGATCCCAGGATCAGGGGACGCTGACAACCCAACCTGATACAGCCTCGCTTTCACGCAAGCTGAATCCATCCCACTCCGGCAGTAGTCGTCTGTGGAGATCAAACAGGTGGCATGCGGAGGATGTGCTGCATTGCGCTGCTCTCCTGCAACGATGCCAGTTGTGTCCACTTCCCATGTCATCCTTGGGGTGCCATTCGGGCACCCCACAGCCTTGCGGCAGTGGCAAGAGAAGCCATTTGGCAAGCTGCATTGCAGTTCGGCGTCAGGCCATGATGATTCTGCAACTTGGGCAATACATGGAAACGACCTTCTGGCAATGCAGCCCTTGACGATGCAGAGCGGGTTTAGTGCATCCAACAGGATCGGCTTTGCCCCCTGGAAACGGCAATACATTGCTGTTTCGGCTGGCTTCAATCCCCCTCCCCCTTGATTTCTCGCGCTGTCGGGGCTTTTCCCACCTGTTTGTGACAGTTCCCCCAAGCACGGTCACATGATGCCGCCCTTGGTGTGGGCTCGGGAAAGACTCAACCCCGCCGCTTCATTTCGGTTCCAGCAAACATTCCTCAAAGAAACAACGCTACCGATGCATGTCCGTCTTCAAGGAGCTGGTCGGCCTCGGCATGCCGGAGTAGTCATTCGATGCCATTGCAGACTGTGTTCGCAACGCCGTTCAACAGGCGCCGACCTTACGGAAGCCGAGCACACCACTCTCCACGGTTCGCCAAAGATCGGCAGCGCACTGCGTTTCCAACGTTCGCAAGCAAGGGACATGGAGGCGCTTGTTGTGATTTAGAATGCGTCTGGATTCCATCCGAAGTACTTTTTCACTGGTTGCAGCGCCGAAGCTGCCAGTTGGGCTCTGGAATGCGGAGCATGGCCAGAGGACAGTCGATCATTGCCCTTCAGGCGCCTTTGATGTCAGCCCGGTTCTGCGCCCAATGGGCGCAGTAGACGGAGCCGCTTCGTCGGTAGTGGGCAAACTGAACCGTCGCTGCAAGCCGCTGGCAGCGGCAGCCAGAACTGGAGAAGGCGCAGAACTGGATGAATCACCCCACTGAGCGAAGGACAGCTTCGCCGCCGCCCTACCGCGCGCCAAGACCGATAATGTACCTCCGAAAACTTGGAATCGGACAGTGCACGCTTTTGTCAGGCAGTCTTTGCAGTGCCCCACGGTGCACCAAGTGCTCGAAGAAATCCTCAACGTCCATTCCCTTGGGCAACTCCCAGCCGT